>Ga0207664_10000069_pt1 | contig 106174 bp, 100 predicted proteins | sample LARL83metaG_FD_184349 | JGI IMG/M metagenome (GOLD analysis project Ga0207664, IMG submission 184349) | Corn, switchgrass and miscanthus rhizosphere microbial communities from Kellogg Biological Station, Michigan, USA - LAR L8-3 metaG... | ecosystem: Host-associated > Plants > Roots >...
GTTCGTACGAGCATTAGCGTGAGCCATAGAGGACCTCCTGCGGGTGAATGCCAGACACATCCACTCCGCCAGGAGGTCCTCCCACGTTCAAGCAGGCGCGCCGTCAACAACCTCCCGGGTCACGACAGCTAGCAGACAGCGAACAGCCGGACCGGCCGCGCCCCGGTGGCAGCGACCGGCCCGGCTGGGCCCGTACCGACGATGCGATTACGCGTAGCGGTTGTAGGCGTCCTGCGCGTAGCTCTCCCGAGCCGCGGTGTTGCAGGTGCCGCACCCCTCGTAGCCATTCTGGAAGGCGATCACGGCCTGGTCGATGGTGGTCGCGTTGTGCAGGTCGGAGAAGCCGTAGTACGAGAACGTGTGCAACTCGTACCAGATGAAGTCGAGCTGGGTCTGCAGCGACCAGCGGGTCAGGCCGGTCTCCCTGTTCTGGGCGTACAGACCACGTTGTCCGAGGCGTAGGTGTCCCAGCGACCACCGGTGCTCCACTGGGCGATGCCGCGACCCGGGCCGCCGCCGTACTGCTGGATGGTCGGGTCCATACCCGACTCCTGGTCCAGGTTGCCGATGATCCCGGCCGCCCGGATCTTGGTCATGCCCCGGTTGACGAAGTAGTCGAACGCGGTCTTCTCGTTGGTCCGGTTGATGGTGCTCGGCGAGACGACCGCCGGGCTCATCCCGACCTTGTTGCCGTGGTTGGCGCTCGGCGCGGCCGAGGCCGGGGCCGAGACGGTGACCAGCGCGACGGCAACGCCGGCCAGGCCCGCGGTGAGCCCCGCCAGCCGAGTTCTGACACTGCGCATGAAAGCTCCTGAAAATAAGGGATTAAGGGGGAATCGCGGAGGAGCTTAGCGTTACGTGCCAAAAGTTGGATAGATCAATAATCAGGTACTACTTGACGAAGATGGCCGTCCAGCGTCTGCTGGTTCTGCCAGCAACCCGATCAGCACCTACGGCGCCCGCCGGCCCGGTCGAACCACGCAGGCTTGTGAGCACCCGCTGATGGGTCAGCCAGCCGACCACCGTCCGGCCGGTTCCCGCATCGACCACCGGCACCGCGCCGAGCTCGGCCTCCAGCGCGTCGAACGCCTCGGCCAGCGGGCTGTCGGCCCGCACCGTGCGTGGCACCTCGACCACCGAACTGAGCAGCGCGTGGTCGTGCTCCCCGTCGGCCAGGCTCTCGGCCACCGACCTGGCGGTGACGATGCCGCAGTACCGGCCCTCGGCATCTAGCACCGGCAACTGCCCGTGCGGTGACCGGCCCAGCCTGACCGCTGCCTGCAGCAGCTCGAGGTCGCAGGGCAGCGCCTCCCCGACCGGCTCCATCACCGAGCCCACCAGTCGACCGGCGAACGCCGCCGGCTCGTCCAGGTCGACACCCCGCCGCCGCAGCTTCAGGGTGTAGATGGTGTCCCGGCTGACCAGGTGGCTGATCCCGGTGGCCAGCACGATGGCCGCCATCAACGGCAGGATGATGCTGTATTCGCCGGTCAGCTCGAACATGATGACCACCGCGGTGATCGGCGCCCGGGCGGCGCCGGCGAACACCGCGCCCATTCCGATCAGGCCGTACGCGCCGGCCGGACCGGCCAGCCCGGGAGCGACCGCGTGCAGCACCTCTCCGTAGGCCGAGCCGAGCATCGCGCCGATGAACAGGCTGGGCGCGAACACCCCACCGGAGCCACCGATGCCGATGGTCAGGCTGGTGGCGACCATCTTGCCGATCAGCAGCGCAAGCAGGAAGCCGATCGCGTACTGGCCGGCGATGCCGTTGCTGAGCACCGGGTACCCCACCCCGTACATCTCCGGCAGTACCAGCAGCAGGCCGCCCAGCAGCAGGCCACCGACCGCCGGCCGCAGCCACTCCGGCCAGCGCCAGGCCCAGTCGCAGGCGTCCTCGATCCAGTACAGCACCCTGGTGAACAGCACGCCCACCACGCCGGCGAGCAGGCCGAGCGCGGCGAACAGCAGGTACTGGCCGAGGTGGTCGACGGTGAAGGCCGGCAGGTGCAGGAACGGCGCGTTGCCCAGTGCGGCCCGTCCGATCACGCTCGCGGTCACCGAGGCCAGCACCACCATGCCGAAGGATTGGGCGGTGAAGTCCCGCAGGATCAGCTCCATCGCGAAGAACACCCCGGCCAGCGGGGCGTTGAAGGTAGCCGAGATGCCGCCCGCGGCGCCGCAGGCCACCAGCACCCGCAGCCGGCCCTCGGTCACCCGGACGATCCGGCCCAGCGTCGAGCCCAGCGCCGAACCGATCTGCACGATCGGACCCTCCCGGCCGACCGAGCCGCCGCCGCCGATGCACAGCGCCGAGGCCAGCGCCTTGACCGCCGCCACCTGCGGCGCGATCCGGCCGCCCCGGCGGGCCACCGCGTACATCACCTCGGGCACCCCGTGCCCGCGCGCCTCCCGGGCGAACAGGTGCACCAGCGGGCCGTAGACCAGGCCGGCCAGCACCGGGGCGAGCACCACGAACCAGCGGTCCAGCCCCGGCACGTGCGGGTTCGGCACGTGGCCCAGCGCCGAGTAGTCGGCGTGCCCGGACAGTAGCTTGGTGAACGAGGTGATCAGCCACCGGAACACGATCGCGCCGCCACCGGCACCGGCGCCCACGATGAGCGCCATTGCCAGCAGGCCGGAGTTGGACGAGCGAAGCCTGGTCAGCAGCAGCAGTCGACCGGATTGCACCGGTATCACCGGCCCGTTCGAAGCTTGAATATCCTGAACTGGCGTGGCCGACTCCCAAGGCTGCATACTTGTATTATGCAATAGTTGCTCTGCAACCCAGACTGAGAAGGTGATCCGGTGACCAAGCCGACAGCCCGGCCGGGCGGCAAGCGCGCGAGCGTGGCCAGCGAGGCCGACGAACTGGTCACCGCGGTGCTGACCGCCTCCCGGGTGCTGGTCGCCGTCTCGGCGCGGTCCCTGGCCAAGGTGGAGGACGTCGTCACCGTGACCCAGCTGCGCACCCTGGTGGTGCTCGAGGGACACGGCGAGATGAACCTGAACCGGCTGTCCGAGCTGCTCGACGTCACCCCGTCCACCGCGATGCGGATGATCGACCGGCTGCTGGCCGCCGGCCTGGTGACCCGGCGGGACAACCCGACCAACCGCCGCGAGGTGATCCTGGGCCTGACCGACCAGGGCCGCCAGGTGGTGCGCGAGGTGACCAACGTGCGGCGGGTCGAGATCGCCCGGATCGTCAAGGCGATGCCGGCCAGCCAGCGATCCGAGCTGATCAAGGCGCTGCGGGCCTTTGCCGACGCGGCTGGCGAGCCGGAGCCGAGCGCCGGCTCGATGGCGGCGCTCGGCTGGTAGACCGCGCCGGGTCACGGCTGCAACGACATTGCACTACCCGGCTGGTCGCCAGCCGGACGGATAGCGGCACGCACGACAGCGCGCGGTGAGCCGGCTATCCGCCACAGAAGGGGAAAGCCATGTCCCGAACCGTTGTTGTCACCGGTGCCAGCGGCGGAATCGGCCGGGCTACGGCCACTGCTTTCGGCCAACGAGGCGACCGGGTGGCACTGCTCGCCCGCGGCGCCACCGGACTGGCCGGCGCCGCCGACGACGTCCGGAAGGCCGGCGGCACCGCGCTGGAGCTGCCGACCGACGTCTCCGATCCGGACGCGGTGTTCGCCGCCGCCGAGCGGGTGGAGGACGAGCTCGGCCCGATCGATGTCTGGGTGAACGTCGCGTTCACCTCGGTCTTCGCGCCGTTCGACCAGATCAGCCCGGCGGAGTACCGGCACGTCACCGAGGTCAGCTACCTCGGGTTCGTCTACGGCACGATGGCCGCGCTGCAGCGGATGAAGCCGCGCAACCACGGCACCATCGTGCAGGTCGGTTCTGCCCTTGCCTATCGGGGTATTCCGCTGCAGACCGCGTACTGCGGCGCCAAGCACGCCATCCAGGGGTTCAACGAGGCGCTGCGCTGCGAGCTGCTGCACGAGCGCAGCGACGTCCGGGTAACCATGGTGCAGATGCCGGCGGTGAACACCCCGCAGTTCTCCTGGGTGCTCTCCCGGCTGCCGAAGCACGCCCAGCCGGTGCCGCCGATCTACCAGCCGGAACTGGCTGCCCGGGCGGTGCTGTTCGCCGCCGACCACCCGCGCCGGCGGGAGTACTGGGTGGGCAGCAGCACCATGGCCACGCTGGCCGCGAACGCGATCGCGCCCGGCCTGCTGGACCGCTACCTCGGCCGCACCGGGTTCTCGTCCCAGCAGACCGACGCGCTGCCCAAGCCGGACGACGCCAACCTGTGGCAACCCGCCGACGGCGCCGACGGCAAGGACTACGGCCCGCACGGCGCGTTCACCGACCAGTCGCACGACCGCGACCCACAGCTGTGGGCGTCCCACCACCACGGTGCGCTGGCCGCCGCCGGGGCCGGTCTGGCCACCGCGGCCACCCTGCTCTGGCGCCGGCGGTCCCGGTGACCGGCAGCCGGCGGTTCGGGGTGGAACGCTGGCTGAGCGCCGGACGGGCGGTGTTCGCGCTCGGCCTGCTGGCCCGGCCGCGCCGGGTGGCCAGCGCGGCCAGCCTGGGCAGCCCGCTGCCACCGTCCTGGGTGATCCGGCTGCTGGGCGCCCGGATGCTGGTGCAGAGCGGTTTGGAGCTGGCCGACACCGACCGGCCGGTGACCGAGCTGGGGGTGGCCGTCGACGCCGTGCACGCGGCCAGCATGCTGGCCATCGCCAGCCGGTCGCGGCACTACCGCCGGGTGACCCTGGCCAGCGCCGCCACCGCGGCCGCGTCCGCCGGCATCGGGCTGGTCGTCCTGCGGCGGGCGCGATGACCGCCCGCGGGCACCAACAGCCGCAGCCGGGGCAGGCGCCGCACGTCCTGCGCGACTACGCCCTGCTGGCCGACGGTGAGCGGGGCGCGCTGGTCGGCCCGCGCGGCGACATCGTCTGGCTGTGCTTTCCGTACTGGGACAGCGACGCGATCTTCAGCAGCCTGATCGGCGGCGACAGCGACTACCTGGTCTGCCCCACCGGCCGCTACGTCTGGGGCGGTTACTACGAGCCCGGCTCGCTGATCTGGCGCAGTCGCTGGGTGACCGAGCAGGGCACCGTGGAGTGCCGGGAGGCGCTCAGCTTTCCGGCCGAGAGCGAGCGGGCCCTGCTGCTGCGCCGGATCACCGCGATCGGCGGGCCGGCCACCCTGGACATCGAGTTGCGGCCGCGGGCCGGCTTCGACCGGCATCCGCTGACCGAGCTGACCGGCTCCAACGGCCTCTGGACCGGACGCACCGGCGGGACGTTCCTGCGCTGGCAGAGCGGGCCGGGCGCCCGCAGCTCCGACGGTGCGGTACAGCTGCGGCTGGAACTGGACGCCGGCCAGAGCCACGACCTGGTGCTGGAGCTGAGCACCCGGGAACGGACCGAGCCGCTGCCGCCGCCCGCCGAGCTGTGGCGCGCCACCGAGTCGGCCTGGCAGCGGGAGGTGCCGGCGCTGTCGGGTTGCCTGGCACCGCGGGACAGCCGGCACAGCTACGCGGTGCTGCGCGGGCTGACCAGCGCCAGCGGCGGCATGGTCGCGGCGGCCACCACCAGCCTGCCGGAGCGGGCCGACGCCGGGCGCAACTACGACTACCGCTACGTCTGGATCCGCGACCAGGCCTACGCGGGCCAGGCGGCGGCCACCGCCGGCACCCCGGCACTGCTGGACGACGCGGTCCGTTTCGTCTCCGAGCGGCTGCTGGAGCACGGTGACCGGATGGCCCCGGCGTACACCACGCTGGGCAAGCCGATCCCGGACCAGCATCACCTGGACCTGCCGGGTTACCCGGGTGGCTACGACCTGGTCGGCAACTGGGTGACCGAGCAGTTCCAGCTGGACGCGTTCGGCGAGGCGCTGCTGCTGCTCGCCGCGGCCGGCCGGCTGGACCGGTTGGAGGCCGAGCACTGGCGGGCCGCCGAGCTGGCCGCCACCGCGATCGAGAAGCGCTGGCAGCAGCCGGACGCTGGCATCTGGGAGATCGACAACCGGCCGTGGACGCACAGCCGGCTGACCGCCGCGGCCGGCCTGAAGGCGATCGCCGCGGTGGCGCCGCGGTCACCGGCAAGCACCGGTTGGCTGGCGCTGGCCGACCGGATCGTCGCGCACACCAGCGAGCACGCGCTGCACCCGTCCGGGCGCTGGCAGCGCTCCCCGCACGACGAGAAGGTGGACGGCGCCCTGCTGTTCCCGCCGCTGCGTGGCGCCTTGCCGGTCGACGACCCGCGCAGCCTGGCCACCCTGCGGGCGTACCTGGCCGACCTGACCCTGGACGGCTACGCCTACCGGTTCCGGCACGACGAGCGGCCGCTGCCGGACGCCGAGGGCTCGTTCTTGCTCTGCGGGTTCCTGGTCGCGCTGTCGCTGCAGGCGACCGGTGAACCGGTCGAGGCCCGGGCGTGGTTCGAACGCACCCGGGCTGCGTGCGGGCCGCCGCAGCTGTTCAGCGAGGAGTTCGACCCGCACCAGCACCAGCTGCGCGGCAACCTGCCGCAGGCGTTCGTGCACGCGCTGATGCTGGAGAGCGCCTGCCGGCTGAGCGACGGAGGCTGCTAGGTCCGCCGGGTCGGCCTGGTCTGCAGCCGGGCCACGACGGCGACCCCGGCGGCGGCCAGCAGGCACGGCACCAGGTCGGCGGCGGTCAACGGCTCGGTACGCAGCAGCTCGCGCAGCGGCGGCCACCACAGCGCCAGCAGTGCGAGCAGCACGTTGACCGCCACCGCGACCAGCAGGCCCGGGTTGCTGGCCGGCCGGCTGTGCCGGGGGCGCAGCGCCAGCGCCACGCCCAGCTGGCAGAGCGTCAGGGTCAGGAAGATGACGCTCTGCCAGGGCCGGTCGGCGTGCCGCGCCCAGCCACCGGCCAGCAGGCTGGCGATCGTGATTGCGGTGGCGAGCACCGCGATCCGGCCGCGGGTGCGCCGGTCGAGCAGCTGCTCGGCCGGCGGCCGGGGTGGTCGCACCAGCACGTCCGGCTCGGCCGGCTCGTTGCCCATCGCCACTCCGGGCAGCCCGTGCGTCAGCAGGTTCACCCAGAGGATCTGGCCGGCGCGCAGCGGAACGCCGAACCCGAAGAACGGGCCGAGCAACATGATCAGCACCTCGGCCAGGCCGCCGGAAACCGCGTAGTGCAGGAACCGGCGCAGGTTGTCGTAGGCCCGCCGGCCCTCACCGATCGCCGGGATCATGCCGGCCAGGTCGTCGCCGGTGAGCACCATGTCGGCAGCCTGCTTGGCCACCTCAGTGCCGTGCCGGCCCATCGCGATGCCGATGTCGGCGGCCCTCAGCGCCGGGGCGTCGTTCACCCCGTCACCGGTCATCGCCACCACCTCGCCGGCGGCCTGCAACCCGGTGACGATGCCGGTCTTGCCGGCCGGCCTGACCCGGGCGTAGACCGTGTCGATGCCGACCGCACCGGCGACCGCCCGCGCGGTGCCCGGGTGATCGCCGGTGATCATCACCGGACGGACCCCCGCCGCCCGGAAGGCCGCGATCAGCTGGCCGGCCCTGGGCCGCGGCGGGTCGGTCAGCGCCAGCAGTCCGAGCAGCTGCCGGCCGGCCCCGGCGTCGGCAGCGACCGCCAGCACCCGGGCACCGGCCGCGCCGAGCCGGTCCGCCGCGGCCTGCTGTTCCCCGTTGCCGGTGCCCGTGCCGTTGTCGTTGCCGATGCCGATGCCGGGACCGCTGCCGGTGCCGGCCACCACCTCGGGCGCACCCTTGACCACCGTCAGGGTGCCGCCGCCCGGCATGCGGTGGCTGGTGGTCATCCGGGCGGTGGCCGGGTCGAACGGCTCCTCGGCGATCCGGGGGTAGGCCGCCCGTAGCTCCGGCACGTCGATGCCGGCCGCGGTCGCGGCCGCCACCAGGGCCACCTCGGTCGGATCGTCGTGCGCGTTCGCGGTCTGGGCGCCTCCGGTGACAGCCGCGCCGTTGCCGGCTGCCGCGTCGTGGCCAGCGGCCGCGTCGTTGCACAGCGCGGCCGCTGCCAGCAGCCCCACCGGCAGCGCCGGCCGGTCGGCCGGTTCCCACCGGTCACCCAGCACCATCCGGCCCTCGGTCAGGGTGCCGGTCTTATCCGCGGCGAGCACCGTGATCGAACCGAGCGTCTCGACGCAGGCCAGCCGGCGCACCAGCACCCCGCGAGCCGTCATCCGGCGGGCGGCCAGTGCCAGCGACAGCGACACGACTGCCGGCAGCGACTCAGGGATAGCCGCCACCGCAAGGCTGATCCCGATCACCACGCTGTTCTCGAGGGAGTGCCCGAGCGCCAGTTGCAGCACCGCCACCGCCACCGCGGCCACCGTCACCGCCACCGCCAGCCACCGGCCGAGCGCGCCGAGTTGCCGCTGCAGCGGGCTGAGCACCGTCCGGGTATCGCGCAGCGACCGGGCGATGCCGCCGACCGCGGTGGCCTGGCCGACCGCGTCCACCACCGCCTCGGCGCGGCCCCGGGTCACCACGGTGCCGGCGTGCAGCCGCTCCCCCGGCAGCCGGCCGGCCGGCACCGACTCGCCGGTCAGCACCGATTCGTCCAGCAGCAGCGACCGGGCGGTCGACACGGTGGCGTCGGCGGCCACGATGTCGCCCGCGACCAGGCCGAGCAGGTCACCGCGCACCACCTCGCGGGCCGGCACGTCCAGCCGCCGGCCGTCCCGGATCACCGTGGCCCGCGGTGCGGTCAGTTCGGCCAGCGACGCCAGCGCCTGGCCCGACCGCACCTCCTGCAGCGCGCCGAGTGCTGAGTTGACGACCACCACCGCCAGGATCACCACCATGTCGGGCAGGTCGCCGACCGCGGCGGTGAGCGCCGCGGCCACCAGCAACACCAGGATCATCGTGTCGCGCAGCTGGCCGAGCAGCGCCGCCGGCCAGCCCGGTGCCCGGTCCACCCGCAACTCGTTGGGTCCCTCGGCGGCCAGCCGGGCGGCGGCCTCAGCGGCGCTCAGGCCGGCCGGCCGCTCTCCGGTCCGCGCGTCCGAGGTCACCCGGCCAGCCTGCCGGGGCTGCCGACCGCCCGGGCAGTGCCGAACGTCCCCGGCGGATCAGGGCGGTCCGGGCGCGTCGTTGCTGGAACGCCGCCACGGCAGCCGGCCGGAGATCTCGATGTCGAGGGAGAAGCTCAGGAAGGTGCGGATCAGCACGATCAGCCCGAGCACCGCCACGTCGGTCAGGGTCGGCTGGACCGCGGTGGTGCGGATCAGGTCGGCCGCCACCAGGATCTCCAGGGCCAGCAGCAGCGCGCCGCCGAAGGCCTGCCGGACGGCCAGGTAGGTACGCCGGCCACCGGCCCGGCCGCGTACCGCGAGCACCGCCGACCAGACGCCGCCGCCGATCAACACCGCCACCCCGGCGCCCTCGAAGCCCTGGGCGATGTGCTCCATGGTGGCGGCGTAGTTGCTCAACCGGCTCACCCGGCCGGCGTGCTGCGGTGCCGCCAGATGGTGTGGCCGGCCAGCGCCCCGGCCAGCATCAGCAGGCTGAACATGGTCAGCCATGACATCAGCACGAACACCACGCCGATCGGGCCGTACCGATCGAAGTTGTAGATGACTGCGCGGGACAGGTAGAGCGTGCTGCCCAGGCTCAGCGCGATCAGCGCCACCGCGGTGCAGATCGCGGCCGGCAGCAGCGTCCGCCACGGGATGAGACCACCGAGCAGCAGGTGCTGGGTCCACCAGGTCCAGCCGACGGCCAGCGGTATCCCGACGGCGGCAGTCGTGACGGTGCCGGCGGCACCGCTGACGAACTTGCCCGGTATCGCGATCGCGGCCACCACGCCGAACAGCGAGGGGGTCCAGATCAGCGGACGCCACAGCGCGCGCACGCCGGGCCGGGGCAGCCCCCACAGCTCGTGATAGGTGCGCTGCAGCTGCGCCGGCCACGCGTAGGCGGTGACCAGGGTGAAGAGGGCACCGAGCGAGGTGGTCGGATTGCGCACCAACTGCCGGCCCGGCAGCAGGGTGCGCACGTCGGCCATCGCCTGCTGGCTCAGCGAGAGGTGCCGCCCGATCCCGGTCACCAGGCCCTGCGGATCGCCGACCGGCAGCACCGCCTGCACGCTGATCAGAGCGGGAATCAGCAACACCATGGCCAGCGCCGAGAGGATCGCCGCCTGCTCGGTCAGCCGAAGTTCGCTGGCCCGGCGCTGGATCTCGCCGGCGGTGCTTGCCTCGGCCCGCTGGCGCAGCCGGGCCGCCCGGGCGTTGGCGCTGGCCAGCCGGCCGGCACGGCGCATGAACTCGGCACCAGGCACCGGCTCGGGCACGGCTTCGGCGCCCGCCGCCGGTTCGGCGCCGGGCACCGGCTGGGCACCGGGCACCGGTTCGGCACCGGGCACCGGCTGGGCATCGGGCACCGGTTCGGCATCGGGCACCGGCTGGGCACCGGGCACCGGCTGGGCGTCGGGCACCGGCTGGGCGTCGGGCACCGGTTCGGCGTCGGGTACCGAGTCCACCGCAGGCATTCCCTCCCGCCGGCCGGCCTCGTACCGGCCGCCCAGCCATCGTCCACCGGCCAGCGGTCCGGCGGACTCATCCGCGGCGGATGAGCCGTCGCCCGCCAGGGGTGATGCCGTCCGACGCCATGGGCGCGACAGTTCAGCCACGCTGATCCGCAACGCGGGGGGAGTTCGCCATGACGTTCAGCTATCCGGTCACTCCGGACGCCAAGCCGCCGGACGGCTCGCAACCGAGCTCGCATCGGCTGAGCCGGTCCCGCGGCTATGACCGGGCGTCGGGCTCCGGCTGGAGCGGGTTGTTGGGCTTCGCGGCGGTGCTGATGATGTTCCTCGGCGTGCTCCAGCTGATCGAGGGCTTCACCGGCATCAGCCGGCGCAGCTACTACCTGACCGGTTCGAACCACCTGCCGGCCACCGTCGGCTACACCGGTTGGGGTATCGCGCACATCGTGCTGGGAGTGGTGGTCTTCTGCGCCGGAGTGGGACTGCTCGCCGGCCTGATGTGGGCCCGGGTCATCGGCGTCGTGGTGGCCTCGATCAGCGCGCTGGTCAACATGGCGTTCGTGCCGGCGTACCCGTGGTGGACGGTGCTGGTAGTCGCCTTCGACGTGCTGGTGATCTACGCGCTGGTGACGCACGGCAGCCAGCTGAGATCCCAGGACAGCAGCTGACTGGTTAGAACCGTGCCGAGGAGGAAAGTGCGATGTTGCTGGCAGAGTCCAACTACCCGTTCCTGAGCGTCATGTGGACGACGTTCGTGTTCTTCGGCTGGGTGCTGTTCATCTGGCTGTTGATCACCGTCTACGCCGACCTGTTCCGCCGCCACGACATCAGTGGCTGGGGCAAGGCGGCCTGGATCATCTTCACCATCTTCCTGCCGTTCATCGGCGTCTTCTTCTACCTGATCGCCGAGGGCCGGGCGATGAGCGCCCGCACCGAGGAACGTAACGCCGAGGCCCGCTCGCAGGTCGACTCCTACGTCCGTTCGGTGGCCCGGTCAGGCAGCAGCACCGATGAGATCGTCCAGGCCAAGGAGCTGCTCGACACCGGCGCGATCACCCAGGACGAGTACGCCGCGCTGAAGCAGAAGGCACTCACCGGCGCCGGCACCGACGGTTCCCGCCGTACCTAACACCGGAGCAGGCAGGGCGATGACCGAGCGCAGCAGGGTGACCGCGAACCACGCGACTCCCCGGCAGGTCTCGGTCCTCCTGCTCCGCGCGATCGGCTCGGCAGCGGCGCTCGTGGTGGTCTACTACGTGGCGCCGCTGCAGGGGCGGTTCAGCACGACCGACATCGCGATACTGCCGGTCGGGCTGGCAGTCTTCGGCTGGCTCACCTGGCGCGGAATCCGGCGGATCATCAACTCGACCACCCCGAGGGCGGTGGCGGTGCAGGTGCTGGCCCTGGTCTTTCCTTTGTTCATCGTGGTTTTCGCCGCCAGCTACTTCTTGCTGGCGCGCGAGCATCCGGCTTCGTTCAACGCCCAGCTCAGCCGCACCGACGCGCTGTACTTCACCATGACCGTGTTCTCCACAGTTGGGTTCGGCGACCTGGTCGCGGTCAGCGAGACCGCTCGGCTGGTGGTCACCGGACAGATGGTGGGCGACCTGATCGTCATCGGCGCCGGGGTGCACCTGCTCGCCGGCGCGGTCCGGTTGGGCGAGCAGCGCCATGGGGCCGGTGTCGACGGCCCGACCAAGAGCACCCCATCCCCCGAGCAGGCGGCCTGGACCGAACGGGCCGCGAGTTCCCACCGCTCCACGCCGTCGTGACCGCCGCGGAGCACCACCATTTGAGGAGGAAGTTCCCATGACCGACACCGCACAGAAAGTTCCGGTCACCCCGACCAGGTACCCGACTACCCCCGAACCGTCAAAGTGGACCGGCTGGATCGTGTTCGCCGCGGTGATGATGGCGATCGTCGGCGGCTTCCAGATCATCGAGGGGCTCACCGCGCTCTTCCGGCACACCTACTACGTGGTGGGGCACGACAACCTGCTGGTCCGCGTCGACTACACCACCTGGGGCTGGGTGCACCTGATCATGGGCCTGGTGCTGCTCGGCACCGGTCTCGGCCTGCTGACCGGCCGGCTCTGGGCCCGCATTCTCGGGGTGGCGGTGGCCGGGCTCAGCGCCATCGTCAACCTGGCGTTCATCGCGGCCTACCCGATCTGGTCGATCCTGGTGATCTCGCTGGACGTCATCGTCATCTACGCGATCACCGTGCACGGCAAAGAGCTCCGCAACGTATGAGCGGTGGCTCGATCCTGCCCGGGGCAGCCTGGTCCATCTCGGTCCTGTTCGGTTGCCTGCTGCAGGTCGGCCTGCTGATCACCGAGTACCGGGATTTGTTCTCCCGGAGCGACCTGTCCCGCCCAGCCCGGGCGGGATGGGTCGCGGTCAGCATGCTGCCGCTGGTCGGCCCGCTGCTCTACCTGCTGATCGAGGGACGCGGCCTGGCCGACCGGCGGCTGCACGATTCGATCGCCCGGCTGCAGGTCGAGGACTACCTGCTCTCTCCTGCCCCTCCTGAGCTGGAGGTGCCCCAGGCGCACCGGGTGATGCAGGAGGTCACCGCGCAGTGGCTGCTCGAAACCGGCGCGGTGACCGCCGCCGAGTACGACCTGCTCACCGCCCACGATCGGGCCCTGGTCTCCTGACCGCCCTGCCCGCCAACCGCGCCGGCCCGAACCCGGCACCCCGCACTGTGCGGCCCGAATCCGCATTGTGCGGCCCGAATCCACGTCGATTTCGGTCTTCGGCCTGCCGCTGCTGATGACACCTCGGCTGCCCTGTGTGACCCTGCCGCCGCCGTTGCGCACCGGCGAGGCCGCGGTTGCATGTGCACCGGCAACCGATCCCGGCCGACCAGCACGATCCTAGCCACGGCTTTCCGGTTTACCACCGCCGCCCGCGGTTGCCTCGATCTGACCAGCGAGTTCGGGCTCGCCGCCGGCCTGCTGGCGGCCGATGCTGGCGTCCGGCGTGGATTGTTCGACACGGCGGAGTTGGCAGCCTGCTACGCCGCAGCCGGGCCGGCCTGTCCACGGGCCGCCGGTTGCTGGAGCTGATCGATCCGAACAGCGAATCCCCGCTCGAGACGGTGAGCCGGCTGGCGATGAGCGGCCTTCCAACACCGGCGCAGCCAGGTCATCCTTCGCTCGCCGGCCGGCCGCTTTCTGGCCAGGGCCGACCTCTACTGGGACGACCTGGGCGTGGTCGGCGAGGCGGACGGCCGTGGAAAGTACCGCGATGACGAGCTGTGGCGGGAGAAGCGTCGCCAGGACGTGCTCACCGACCACGGGTTGGTCGTTCAGCGGTGGGGCTGGCCGCTGGCCAGACAACCCCAGTTGCTGCGAGCGGCGCTGGACGCCCCGTTCTCCCGCGCACGCCGGCTGCGCATGGCCGGCATTCCCATCACCGCCCACGCCGCCCGAGCTGCCCCGGAAACGCGCATTGTGTGGCCGAATCCACGCCGATTTCGATTTTCGACGTGGGTTCGGGCCGCACAATGGCGATTCGCGGCTCAGCTGCTGGCTGCGCTGGCTGGCGCCTTCGGGTTCAGCTCCTTCTGCAGCTCCTGCTCGGCTTCCTTCGACAGGGAGGACTTCAACACGGTGCCGCCGTACTGGCTCATCGCCTCGACGGCCTTGTCGGTGGTGACCTTTTCGACCACCAGGAACAGCGCCGAGGTGCCGGGCTTCAGCATGTCGCGGACCTGGTCCTGGAACTCCTTGTCGATGCCGGTCTTCGTCACCTTGCCCATCAGCGCGCCGAAGCCGGCGCCGAGCGCCATCCCGAACACCGGGATGAAGAACAGCATGCCGAACAGCAGGCCCCAGAACATCCCCCAGGTAGCACCGGTGCCGACCGGGTGATGCGTGGTGGTCACGTGGTATTTGCCCTCCTGGTCCCGGCTGACCACCGCGATGGCGTCGGCCTCGATAATGAGGTCCTTCGCCAGGTGGCGGGCTTCCACCGCCGCCGCGCTCGCGGTGGCCTCGTCCGGATAGCCGATGGCGATCAAGGTTGACATGTGCGCCCCTTTCCTGCGTGACTCGTTCCCCCGCCGAGCCAGCGGGGGCGGCTCGGCCAGTCTGCGGCCGGCACGCCGCGGCTGCGTCACCCGCCCGGGGTGATCCGGAACCGGGGTGCCGGTCTCACCCTCGCCGGGTGACGGCAGCCGGGCCATGACCGGTCCACCCTGCACTACATGCGACAGCTATCCAGCCAGCCAGCACCCTGGGATCGCCAACCCAGCTTTCGTGCTTATCGCGCCGAGGCATTGGCGGTGCTGGCCCTGCGAGCCACCGTGCTCGCCGGCCGGCTCGCGACCGACGCGGTTGCGGCCGCGGCCAGCGCCGTCGGCGGCCGGTTGCTCGAGCGGATCGATCTGACCGACCTGGTCACCGCGGTGGTCGACCTCGATCGGCTGGCCGCCCGCATCGACGTCGAGGCGGTGGTCGCCAGGGTCAACATCGACGCGATCGCCGCCCGGCTGAACCTCGACCCGATCATCGCGCGATTGGACCTGATCGGGCTGGCCCGGTACGTGGTGGACGGCATCGACCTGCCCGACCTGATCCGGGAGTCGACCGGCTCGGTCACCACCGACATGGTGCGCGACGTGCGGGTGCAGAGCGCCGCGGCCGATCACCAACTGGAACGGACGATCGACCGGCTGCTGCTGCGCCGACAGCAACGCCAGGCCGGTGGCCCACCGGCAGGCGATGGCGCAGATGGCCTCCACTGACCCCGGCGCGCCCACCGACCCGGTTCCACCGGTCGACCCTGCTCCACCGATCGACCCTGCTCCACCGATCGACCCTGCTCCGCTGATCGATCCGGCTCCGCTGATCGGCCCGGCTCCGCCAGCCGCGACCAGCTATCCCTGGCACGCCAGCGAAACCCTCCACCCGTTGCAGGTCGAGCTGGAACTCGGCCAGCGGCTCGCCGGGCACCGGGCCGGCCTGGTGAGCCGGGCGCTGGCCAACACCCTGGACGTCGCGGTGGTGGTGGCGATCCTGCTGGCCGGCTACGGCGCGGTGTGTGTCGGGCTGTTCCTGGTCAACCCGCGCGGCTTTCAGTTCCCGGAGGTCGGCTTCGGCGCCGCGCTGATCCTGGGCGGCATCGTCCAGGGGATCTACTTCCTGGTGTCCTGGCTGGTCGGCGGTCAGACCTACGGCGACCGGGTGCTCGGACTGAGGGTGCTGAGCCCGTCCGGCCGGCCGCTCGGCTTCTGGCTGGCGGCGTTGCGCGCCACCTGCTGCGTGTTGCTGCCGATCGGGCTGCTCTGGGTGGCGGTCAGCCGGCGCAACCGGTCGGTGCAGGACGTGCTGCTGCGCACCTCGGTGGTCTACGACTGGAGCGGCCTGACCTCGGTGGCGGCCAACGGCCACCACGCTCCGAACGGGCACTGACCGCCGGGCTGAAGATGGTCAGCCCGTCCGGGTTACTTGGTCCACCCGGTACAGCCAGAACTCGTAGCCACCCAGCAGCGCCAGGATCACCAGCAGCCAGATCCACGAGACGCTCAGCACCAGCACCAGCAGCAGGGCCAGCACCGCGCCGCCGATCCGCAGCAGGTCGAGGTGGTCGCGCACCCACCGGGTGGTTGCGTCGCTCTGGGCGCCGGCCCGGGCCCGTCCGGCCGCCACCTGGGTGAGCCTCACCAGCGCCCTGGCTCCGTCGACCACCCAGGCCCGCAGCCGCACCGCCCAGCGGTACGGTCCGGCCAGGAGCGCCACCACCACGAGGCCCAACCCCACCCCGACCACCCACGCGGTGACGGTGAAGTAGCCGTGCAGCAACTGGTGCACGATCGCCTGGCGCGCCTCTTTGTTCTCAGGTTTGCCCGTGTTGATAAGGTCTTTCTGCAACCACATCACGGCTCGACGGAAGATCACCATCACCAGTGTGGTGCCGATCGCCAGTTGCAGCAGCGTCCGCCGACGGGTCGGCGAGAACACCAGGGTGGCGATCAACAGCAGCGGGGTGAGCACCAGCAGCAGCACGGTCAGCCGGTTGAAGGCCCGGACGGCACGCTGGGCCTGGTCGAGTTTGTCCTTCGGGAACAGCGGAATCTGCCCGCAGTCCGACGGTATCGGCCGGTTCAGCGCCGCGCCGATCTTCTCGCAGGCGGCGGCCGGCAGCTCGGTGCCCGACAGCTGTGGCAGCGTGATGTTCTTGCCCAGCAGCTCCGAGGCCTGCTGCTGCACGGTGATCAGCACCTGGTTGATCAGTGGCACCACGCTGAGCACCACCTGCCCGTTGCTGGTGGTCACCGCCTTGCTGTCTCCGTTGAGCACCTTGACCAGCGTCTGGTGGGCCACCCGATTCGCGGTGGTCCAGAGGTTGGCGAACTGCTCGGTGTTCAGCGCCTTGTTGACCTGGTCCTGGACGAATCCCTTGACCCCGTTGGTGATCGGCACCGCGAGGAAACCAGCCTGCGGCGGCAGCGCCTGCTTGATCTTCACCTGCGGATCGAGGGCACTGAACACCTGGTCGGTGGCGATCCGAGCCAGCGCCGAGGTGACCGCCGGGTCGTTGGCCAGTGGACCGACCGTCTTGACGTACTGGTCGGTGTTGAGCACGGTCCGGTGGGTCCAGGCGGTGGTGACGGTCACCGGGATCAGAATCGCGGTCAGCGCCACCAGGAACCCGACGAACCAGCGACGGAACCGGTGCCGCTGCTGCCGGCGATGATTGCGCTGATCCAGCTTGGAAACCGCCGCGTCGCGCTCCCGGCGGGCCTGCTCCAGCTCGGCGGTCACGTCGGCCGGCGGGGCCTCCGCCGTGTCCGGTCCGCTGTCGATCCGTCCTGAAGTCATGCGGCGATGCTCAATGCCGCACCGGCGACTGGCATCACCCCTGGCGGGTTAACGACCGAACTCGGGCGGACTTTCGGCCCTGTTCGGGCCAGCGGCCGGCGCGAAAGGTGGTCCTTGGGGTGACCGAATGATGCAACCGTCGCGAACGGCGATGTCGGTACTCGACCCGGCCGGTCCACCGACCGTCGCCGGCGGCGGTCCGGGCGTGGTGGAACTGGCGCGGCCGCGGCTGCTCGAACTGCTCGACCGGGCCGCGGATGGCCTGCTGACCTGTGTCAGCGCACCGGCCGGCGCCGGCAAGACGATGCTGACGGCCGAATGGGCGGCAGCCCGCCGGTCCGATCGCGCCATCGGCTGGCTGAGCCTGGAACCGGGCGATGCGAACCCGGCCAGTTTCTGGCGTCGGGTCGCGGAGGCCGTCGGTCGCGCGGGGCTGCCGGTGACCGACCTGGTCGGCGCGCCGACCGCCCGGCTGCGCAACCAGCTCACCGATCGGCTGACCGCCCGACGCGGCTCGATCGTGTTGGTGCTCGACGACGTGACGCCGGGGCACGGCAGGGTGCTGGCGGCCGAGCTGGCCGGCCTGCTCAATCGAGCCGCCCCGGTCCTGCGGGTGGTGCTGGTCGGTAGGGGCGAACCGCGGCTGGCCACCGCCCGCTACCGGCTGACCGGCGACTACACCGAATTGGGCGCCGACGAGCTGGCCTTCACCAGCGCAGAGATCGCCGACCTGCTGCGCCGCGCGGAGCTGCCGGCAACACCGGCCGCGGTGCAGGCCCTGCAGCAGGCCACCGAGGGCTGGGCGACCGGGTTGCAGCTGTTCATCGCATCGCTGCCGGAACGTCCTACCGCTGCCGAGGTCACCGAGCGGGCCGTCCGGTTCGACGGTGAGGACCGCTGGATCGCCGACTACCTGACCCGCGAGGTGCTCGACCACCAGCCGGCGAGCGTCCGCGAGTTGCTGCAGGCCACCAGCGTGGTCCGGCGGGTGCCGCCGCGGCTGGCCGTGGAGCTGACCGGCCGGGCCGACGCCGAGGCGATCCTGGACGGGCTGCTCGGCCAACACGCGTTCGTCCGGTGCGACCCGGACGGCAGCTACCGCTACCACCCGATGCTGCGCGACCTGCTGCGGATGCAGCTGCGCCAGCAGGCGCCGGCCGAGCCGGCCCGGCTGCACCGGTTGGCCGCCAGTTGGCGGGCCCGCAACGGCTCGCTGCGGGAGGCGCTGCAGCACGCGGCGGCGTCCGGCGACTGGCCGTTCCTGGCCCGGCTGGTCATCGAACAGCAGCTATTCGTCGGGGTGTTGGTGGGCAGCCAGCTGACCGGGGTGGTACGGGCCGCCCGCGGCATTCCGGAACCGGAGATGTGGCAGCATCCGGACGCTGCCGTGGTCGGCGCCCTGGTGGCCTTGCAGGCGCACGACAAGCTGCGGGCCCAGGCGCTGCTCGATCGGCTCGAGGTGCTGACCGAGGGCGAGCCGGCCGCCGACGTCCGGTTCGCCGCCACCACCATCCGGCTGCGGCTGGCCGCCCGCTCACCCGCCGGCGCGCCGGAGACCGTCCGGCTGGCCGACCAGGCGCTCACCGTGCTGGCCGACGTCTGCATCTCGGCGACCGAGGTGCGCGGCGAGGTGCGCTGCCTGCTCTACGCCGAGCGGGCGCTGGCACTGATCGGGCTGGGCCGGCTGGGCGAAGCGCGGGCCAGCCTGGCCGAGGGGCTGGACGCCGGCGCGGTGGCTGCGCCGGCCGCCTCGGGCGCCCGCCAGTTGCTGCTGGCGGTACGCGCGTTTGGGCTGGCGCTGCAGGGCGCCCTCACCGACGGCGCGGCCGCGGCCGGCGCCCTGCTCGACTCGATGACCGGACGAGGCGCCGCGAGCCGGGCGGCCGGTTATTGCCGGCTGGCGCTGGCCTGGGTCGCCATGGAGCACGCGGAGCCTGCCGTCGCTCGCGAGCAACTGGCCGGCGTCGCCTCCCACTGGCTACGACAGGACGCGCTGGCCCAGACCGTGGCCGGGCTGATCTCGGCCCGGGTGCCCGGCAGCCCGCTGCCGGTGGACGAGCAGCCGGTGCCCGGGGACGAGCAGCCGGTGCCGATGTTGTCCGCGCTGCGGGCCGCCACCCTGATCGCGCGGGGCACTCCGGCCACGGCCGAGGCGCTGCTCAGCCGGCCGGGCGATCGGCAGGTCGAGGAACGCATCCAGCTGGCCCGGGCGCTGTTGGCCCTCGGCCGGCCGGCTGAGGCGCTTCGCCAGGTGGCGGTACCGGCCGAGCGCGGCGTCGCGTCGTTGTCCTCGCTGGTCGAGGCGCATCTGGCACTGTCCCAGGCGGCCGACCAGACCGGCGACGCGGTGGCCGCGGTACGCGCCCTCGGCACCGCGCTGCGGCTGGCCCGGCGGGAGCGGATCAGGCGACCGTTCGTCGACGAGCGACGCTGGCTGCGCCGCTCGCTGGGTTACCTGGTCGACAACCCCGACCGATACCGCTGGCTCGGCACCGGGCTGACCGGGCTGCCGCCGGCCGGAACCGCCAGCAGCCCGCCACCGCTCACCCAGCCGCTCAGCGAACGGGAGCAGGAGGTGGTGAAGAAGCTGGCCGAGATGATGTCCACCGAGGAGATCGCCGGTGACCTGTTCCTCTCGGTGAACACGGTCAAAACCCATCTGCGCAGCATCTACCGCAAGCTGGCCGCGTCCCGCCGGGCCGAGGCCGTCCGCCGGGCCCGCGAGCTCGGCATCCTCTGACCGCGGCGCGCCGTGACAGGAGTGCAGCCATGACCCGACTCGAGCAGCCCCCCACCACCCTCCCCCAGCACCTGACCGTCGCCGAACGCATCGAGCTCGGCCTGGCCGCCCGCCGGGCGGTGCCGATCGCAGAGCTGGCCGACCATCGACCGGACACCGGCCGGCGCGACCCGGTCGAGATCCTGCAGGAGCAGGCCGTCTCGCGGGTGCCGGAGCTGGTGCCGATCCGGTACGGCCGGATGCTGGCCACCCCGTTCAGCTTCTACCGCGGCGCCGCGGCGGTAATGGCCGCCGACCTGGCCGACACCCCGGTCTCCGGCTTCCGGGTGCAGCTCTGCGGGGACGCGCACGTCTCCAACTTCGGGCTGTTCGCCTCACCGGAACGGCAGTTGCTGTTCGACATCAACGACTTCGACGAGACCTACCCAGGCCCGTGGGAGTGGGACGTCAAGCGGCTGGTGGCCAGCCTCGAGATCGCCGCCCAGGCGAACGGGCTGGCGCCGAAGGTCCGCCGCAACATCGTGCGCGGCGCCGCCCGCCGCTACCGCAGTGCGATGGCCGACTTCGCCGCGATGCGCGAGTTGGACCTCTGGTACGCCAAGCTCGACACCGCCACCGTCGAGGGGCTGGTCAGCAAGCCGTTGACCAAGGCCCAGCTCAAGCGGCTCAACAAGACCGAGGCCAAGGCGCGCAGCCGCAGCAGCGTGCAGGCCTTCGCCAAGCTCACCCATCTGGTGGACGGCCAGCCGCGCTTCATCGCCACCCCGCCGCTGGTGGTGCCGATCGCCGATCTGTTGCAGGACCACGACCGGGAGGCGTTGACCGAGCTGATCAGCGGGTTGCTGCGCGACTACCGGGCCACCCTGCCCAGCGACCGGCAGGCCCTGCTGGACCGGTTCCGGTTCATCGACATGGCCCGCAAGGTGGTCGGGGTGGGCAGCGTCGGCACCCGCTGCTGGATCGTGCTGCTGGCCGGTCGGGACGAGACCGACCCGTTGATCCTGCAGGTCAAGGAGGCCCAGCGGTCGGTGCTGGCCGACCGGCTGCCGCTGACCATGGACACCTTCGGCAACCAGGGCGAACGGGTGGTCTCCGGCCAGCGACTGATGCAGGCGGCCAGTGACATCTTCCTGGGCTGGCAGTCGGCGGTTGGGGTGGACGGCCAGCACCGCGACTTCTACGTCCGTCAGCTGCACGACTGGAAGGGCTCGATCGAGACCGGCCTGATGCAGCCAGCCGGGCTGGCCGCGATCGCCGAGATCTGCGCCTGGACGCTGGCCCGGGCGCACGCCCGCTCGGGAGACCGGATCGCGATCGCCGCCTACCTCGGCGACGGTGAGCAGTTCGCCGACGCGATGGGCATCTTCGCCGCCGACTACGCCGAACGCAACGACCGGGACCACGCCGCGCTGGCGGTCGCCGGCCACACCGGCCGGGTCCAGGTGGAGTCCGGCATCTGAGCATGTGACCCACTGAGGGAGAGACCAATGACCTATCCACTGATTTCCGAGCACGGCCTGATCGGTGACCTGCAGACCGCCGCGCTGGTCGCCACCGACGGCTCGATCGACTGGTTCTGCTCACCGCGCTTCGACTCGCCGAGCATCTTCGGCAGCCTGCTCGACGCCGACAAAGGCGGCCGGTTCACCATCCGGCCGGCCGGCCAGAACTACCAGACCCGCCAGATGTACCTGCCGGAGACGGCGATCCTGCTGACCCGGTTCCTGACCGAGGACGGCGTCGGCGAGGTCGCCGACTTCATGCCGATCTGCGGCAGCAAGCCGACCGACCGGCACCAGCTGGTGCGGATGCTGCGCTGCGTGCGTGGCCAGATGACCTTCGAGCTCGAAGTGGCACCCCGGTTCGACTACGGCCGACTGCCGCACCAGCTCGATCTCACCGACAACGGCGCGGTGTTCACCGCCAACGGGTACGCGGCGACGATGCACGTGGTGCGGCTGCCCACCGACGCCCGAGCGGCCACCGCGGAGCGCCGCGGCGATGACCTGACCGCCCGGCTGTCGCTGTCGGCCGGGCAGATCCGCGGCCTGGTGTTCGAGACCGGTTACGCCGGCCCGCCGCGGGAGATCCCGCCGGACGAGATCGAACGGGTCTACCACGACACCGCGTCGTTCTGGACGTCCTGGGCGGGTCATTCGAGCTACGCCGGCCGGTGGCGGGAGGACCTGCTGCGGTCGGCGATGACACTGAAGCTGATGACCTACGCGCCGACCGGAGGCATCGTCGCCGCGCCGACCATGGGGCTGCCCGAGCAGGTCGGCGGCGAGCGCAACTGGGACTACCGCTACACCTGGATCCGGGACGCCTCGTTCTCGGTGTACGCCCTGCTGCGGATGGGGTTCGTCGAGGAGGCGGCCTCGTTCAGCCGCTGGCTCGGCGCCCGGGTGCACGAGCACGCCGGCAGCGACTCGGGTCCGTTGCAGATCATGTACCGGGTCGACGGCAGCAGCGACCTGAAGGAGGAGGTGCTCGACCACTGGTCGGGTTACCGCGGTTCGTACCCGGCCCGGGTCGGCAACGACGCGTCCAGCCAGCTGCAGCTCGACATCTACGGCGAGGCGCTGGACAGCCTGTACCTCGGTGACCGGAACGGGCTGCAGGCCGGGCACGCCGGCTGGCTGGCGATCCGGGACGTGCTCGACTGGCTCTGCGACAACTGGGACCAGGCCGAGGAGGGCATCTGGGAGACCCGGGGCGGCCGGCGCAACTTCACCTACGGCCGGCTGATGTCCTGGGTGGCGCTGGACCGCGGGCTGCGGATGGCCCGCCAGCACGGCCGGCCGGCGCCGATCGAGCAGTGGCTCACCGAACGGGACAAGATCTACGACCAGATCATGACCCGCGGCTGGAGTGACAAGCGGCAGGCGTTCGTCCAGCACTACGACGACACGGTGCTCGACTCGTCGCTGCTGCGGATGGCCCAGGTTGGCTTCGTCGCCCCGCTCGACCCGATGTGGACGTCCACCCTGGACGCGATGCGCGACGAGCTGGTCAGCGACAGCCTGGTCTACCGCTACGACCCGTCCGCCTCGCCGGACGGGCTGCGTGGCTCGGAGGGCACCTTCTCGCTCTGCACCTTCACCTACGTGGACGCGCTCGCCCGGTCCGGCCGGGTGCCCGAGGCGCGGCTGGTGTTCGAGAAGATGCTCACCTACGGCAACCACCTGGGCCTGTACGCCGAGGAGATCGGGCTGTCCGGCGAGCAGCTGGGCAACTTCCCGCAGGCGTTCACCCACCTGGCCCTGATCGACGCGGCGATGAGCCTGAACGACGCCCTGGGCAGCTGACCGGCAGGTCGTGTTGGTGGCCCTATTAGGATCGCCGTCGATGGAAGGCGATCCACCAGTCACCGCTGTGGTCTCGGCCCGCATGGCCAAGATCCGGAGTAAGGACACCCGGCCCGAAATGCTGCTCCGGCGGGAGCTTCACCGGAGAGGCCTCCGGTATCGGGTGGGCGTCCGACCGCTCCCAGCCCTGCCTCGGACCGGAGATCTCGTATTCCCATCGGCCAAGGTCGTAGTCATGGTCGACGGCTGCTTCTGGCATCGCTGCCCCGAGCACTACCGACCGTCGACAGCACGAGCTGACTTCTGGGAAAGCAAGATCAACACGAACACACAGCGAGACATCGAGACAAATGAGCGTCTTCGGGAGGCAGGCTGGCACGTTGAACGGGTATGGGAGCACGAAGCGGTTGGTATAGCCGCCGACCGGATCGAGGCGCTAGTCAGGACCCTGCGTTCTTCGACTGGTCGTTGAGCAGGCCCTTCGAGTGAACGAGACTCCACGCCTCGCGCAGATTGTCTCGCCTGGTCGGCCCAGTCACTTCGCCCACGTACAAGGCCACAGTCTTGCCGGCACTCATGTAGCGCAGGTTCGCGTATACCCGCCGACCCTTCAGATTCGGTTTCAGTTCCACCGAAGCGGTTCGCAGCTCGCCGCCCGGCAGCCGAACCCGTCGATTGTCTGCACCTCCAGCGGCATCGTCCTGTTCACGAGCAACTTCCTCCCGCGAACGACCATGCGGCGCCTTCCATTGCGCTTCGCAGAGGGGATCCTCTCGCCAGAGGGGATGGGCCACCTGAGTTCCTGCTAACGCCGATATGACAGATCGCGAGATGACGTGCCCGAGTTCTACCGGCACCGCGTTGCCTAACTGCCGCATCTGCTCGCCACGAGGACCAGCTAGCCTCCAATCATCCGGAAAGGTCATGACCCGAGCAGCTTCGCGGACTGTCATGTACCTGATAGATCCGTCATCCAGTTGCATCACGGTTTCGCCACCCGGCACGCCGTGAACACCCGCCTTGATGGTCTTGGCCGGGCGGTCGAGCAAGTTCGGCGTGTGGCCGGGATAGATCCGCGCGCCCGCCCAGCCGAAGTGATGGGTCCACTCTGGGTGCTCAATCTTGTGTCCCAGCGGTTCAGGAAGACCTTTAACCGCATCCCGAAGAGTACGCCAGCGTTGCTTGCCGTCCGAGTCGAGAACTGACGCTTGGATCGGACGAGGCGCGATGCCGTGCTCGGCCCAATATGAGCCGTCGGCCTGGGCCGCCAGGAGCGCGTGTTCGGAGTGAGTGGGCTCAGGAAACTGCCAATCGTCCAAGCCGAGGTCCCCCCGGAAAGCCACTACGAAGACGCGCCAGCGTTGCTGCGGTACGCCGTAGTCAGCGGCGTTTACAAGGCGGTACTTGACGACGTAACGATCATGGGATGGCCCCAGCTCACGATCCTTGATTTTCAGAAGCCGCTTGTGATGGTCACGCCAATCCTCCCCGTCGACAGGCTCGTCGAACGGCGCTGCCAGCGAGTCGAGAATGTATTGATAATAAGGCCTGAAGCTGGCGCGCAGCAGGCCCTTAACGTTCTCCGCGATGACAACCTTGGGTCGCGTTTCGCGTACGGCTCGGAACAGTTCCGGCCAAAGGTTCCTCGGGTCGTCGAAACCACCATGCACCCCTCCGAGCGACCACGGTTGACACGGCACTCCACCGGCGACAATGTCGATTGCGCCAGCAAGCCGTGCGAAGTCGACCTCACGAACGTCACCCTCCCGCAACGGCCACTGCGCAGGGTTGCTTGACGCGGCGCTGAGCAGTTCATCGACGTCCACGGCGCCGTTCAGCCTGAGTGTGTCGCACGCACGCCTGTCGAGTTCGACCGCAAGGCGATGATCAACCATTCCAGTCTCATCGAGCGCCTTGGCGAGACCGCCGGCACCGGTGAAGAGCTCGATCGAGGTGAACCGCTTGGAAGATGCCGCCTCTGCCCGCATTGCAGGGACACTACCGCGGACTCTGCCGCAGGTTGGCGGTACGCCGCCGTGTCGTGTCGTCTTCCGCTAACCTCCCGGTACGAGACGATCTATGACTTCCGTCGGATCGACCGACGGTTCGAGGGAGCCAACGTGTCCGCGACAGCCGAGTTTCGCCTGAGTATCACGCGTGCGCTGGGCGACCAGCTCGCTGCAGCGCTCAGACTGCTCGAGCCAGCACCGTTGACCCCGCAGAACGTCGGGACGCTGGAACCGCGAGGAGGCGTGTATCAGCTATACCGGAATGGCCAGCTCGTCTATATCGGCAAGGCAGACAAGTCGTTACTTGAGCGAGTGAGCAACCATCGGCGCAAGATTTCCGGTCGTGTCGGGATATCGCTGAGCGAGATGAGTTTCACAGCAATCTACGTCGATGAAGACCTATCCGCTGTCGCTCCCGAAACGCTTCTCATCAATCGACACCGCGGCGAGGGAACAGTGCCGTGGAACTTCAACGGCTTCGGGAATAAGGACCCTGGAAGAGAGCGTGACACATCTCGGGTAGACCTTACTCATTTCGACAGCAAATTTCCGGCAGACCTAGACTATCGATGTGAGTCCATCATGTCTGGGCACTACCGAATCGGCGACCTACTTATGGTGCTGAAGCGCGAATTGCCCTACGTCTTTCGATACCAGGATGGAAACAAGAAACCAGAAGGACAACCGCAGGAATATTGGGAGACCGAAGTCGAGGTAACGGAAGACAACGCAACCGCTGACACGCTGCTCCACGTAATTGTGAACGCGATGCCTGGGTGGCAGGCCACCGCCCTACCTGGCTACATAATCTTGTACCGCGAGGTTAAGCCCTACGGGGCAGCTCGCAAGATTTACCGCGCCGGAGACACCGGCCGCCAGACGGCGCTATGACTGAGCGCGAATCTGACTCAGCTGAATTTAAGTCAGCTGACTGACCGATACGGCGCGGTCGTGGTGAATCTCGCCGGGAACTGGTCGACCTTCAGCCGACTGTCGCGAACATCGCGCTGCTGACGTCGTCGTGAGTGGAGGACCTTCGCCGCAACCGAGGGGTCGACGCGCGGGCCGGACTGTGGTGCTGCGAACCGGCATCGTGCTCGATCTGGAAATTCCCGCGCTGGACGGCTGGTCGGGTTGGCCCGCTGTGGACTCGGTGGCCGGACGGATCCGGGGGCCAGTGGGTGAACTGGCCGCACATCACCGACTGGCTCACAATCGTCCAGTCTGCACTGGACAATCCAATCAGCGACGTGTTATCAGCTCCCCGAATCCGGTCCGCAACGCCGAGTGCTGTCCTCGCCGGACGCCCCGATCGCGAGCTGTCATGACGATCCCACCGCCGGGTAGCTACGCGCGAACGGTCGGCTTGGGTGCCGGTTCCTCGGCCGGCCGGTGCGAACCGGCCTGCACCGAGCCGCGCGGCATCAGCACCGCGAGCAGCAGCCCGATCAGCGCGAACACCACCATCGCGGCGGCAGAGATGGCGAACTGCTTGCCGCCGGTGGCCGCCACCACCAGGATCGAGCCGACCAGCGCGGTGCCGAGCGACGAGCCGAGGTTCGAGACGCTGCGGGACAGCCCGGAGATGTCGCCCTGGTCCTGCTCGGAGAAGCTCGACTGCACCACGTTCACCGACGAGGTGAGCATCACCCCGACGCCGAGGCCCATCAGCAGCAACCCGGGGATGAACGTCCAGATAGCCGAGTCCGGCCGCACCAGCGCGAGCAACAGCACCATGCCGGTCGTGGTCACCGTGAAGCCGGCGACGATCAGCCAGCGTTGCGGCCGGCGCTGGGCCATCCGCTCGGCCCGGGCGGCCGACAGCAGGATGCCGATGGTGGCCGGGGTCAGCATCAGCCCGGTCTCGATCGCGTTGTAGTGCCGCTTCTCCTGCAGGAACACCGAAACGACGAAGAAGGTCCCCTGCAGGGTCAGCCACTGGATCAGCTGGGTGCCCATGCCGAGGTTCGCCAGCTTGCTCTGGAACAGCCGGACGTGCAGCAGCGGTTCGCGGCCGCGCCGCTCGGCGGAGTGGATGTGCCAGAAGAACAATGCCAGGATGACCGCACCGATCCCGATCACCAGCCACACCGGTGACATACCGCCCTTTGGCAGGATCACCTTGCCGTTGATGGTGAAGTCCTTCATCGATACGAACCAGCCGTACGTCCCCGACATCAGGATGCCGAGCACCACGAAGAACATGCCGAGCGCCGAGAGGATCGCGCCGAGCAGGTCGAACTTGGGTGCCGGCGAGGTGCGTGGCGGGTCGACCAGCTTGCGGGACAGGAACAGGATGTAGCCGACGACCAGCACCTGCAGGCCGAACGAGGCCCGCCAGCTGATCGCGGTGGTGAGGGCGCCGCCGATCAGCGGACCGGCCGCCGCGCCGAGGCCGGCCGCGCCGCTGACCACTCCGAAGTATTTCGCCCGCGTCTTGAGGTCGGTGAAGACCACGGTGATCAGGATGTAGACCGGCGGGATCATCAGCGCCGAACCGATCCCCTCCAACGCCGAGTACCCGAAGATCATCAGCCCGAGGCCTTGTGACAGCAGCGCGAGGAACGCCCCGGTGCCATAGATGGCCAGCCCCCAGGAGAAGCAGAACTTGCGTCCCCAGATGTCGGTCAGCTTGCTGCCCGGGATCATCAGCGAGGCCATGGTCAGCGTGAACAGCGTGATCGTGGTCTGCATGCCGCGCACGGTGGTGTCGATGTCTGCGGCGATGGCGCTGATCGAGACGTTCATGTTGGAACCCGCATAGCTGGCGATGAACTGGGCCAGCGCCAGCGGCAACACCACCGCCCGCGGGTTGACGGCGGTCCTGGCTTCAGCCGCGGCCGCAGTCATGTCGACTCCACCCGCAGCAGGTAGCACTGCCAACCGGCCAGCTCGACATAGAGCCCGTCGCCGGCCAGCTCGTCGCCGGACCGGTCGAACTGCTCGCCGGTGAGCAGGTCGGTCAGCCGGCAGCCGGCGCCGGCCACGCCGGGCAGGTCCAGCCGGACGCGTCCCTGGGCCGGCTGGTCGGCGTAGTTCACCACGGTGACGTGCCGGCCGCTGCTTTCTAAGTCACTGCCGTCCCAGCACCAGGCCAGCAACTGCCGGCAGCTCTGGTTGTCGGGCCAGCCGTCGACGGCTAGCAGCCGCCAGTCGCCATCCCGCACCCCGTCCACCGCGGCCAGCAACTGCCGATACCAGTCGGCCAGCTCGATGTCGAGCGGCTCGTCCGGCCGGCGGTTCAGGAACACCGGCGGACGCACCTGGCGTCCCTCGAACTGACCCTCGTGCCAGAGCGTTGCACCGGGCAGGGTGGCGATCGCCACCGCGGCGGCCCGCTCCTGCGGCTGGGCCACCTTGCTCGCCACCCGCGGTTCGTCGTGGTTCTCCAGGAACCGCACCAGCTTGGCCTGGTAGTCCAGGTCGGCCTGCAGGTGGCCGTGCACCGACTCCGGTCCCTCGCCGAGCATCCGGTCGTAGAGCCGCTTGTCGTAGCAGAAGTCGAAGCCCTGCTGCTGCAGCGTCCACTCCATGTCCCAGTACGCCTCGGCGATCAGCACCGTGTCGGGATGGCCGGCCCGCAACGAGCCGAGCACCTGTGGCCAGAACTCCTGCTCGGGCGCCGGGCCGATCAGCCCGCGCCAGGTATTGCCGAACACGGCATTGGTCATCAGCATCGCCATGTCGCAGCGGATGCCGTCGCACCGGTCGGCGATGCTGCCCAGGGTGCGGGCGGTCGCCGCCCGCAACGCCGGCGAGAAGGCGTTCAACTGCAGCACATCCGGCCACGGCGGGAAGTACGGGTCGCGGCCGTGGGCCAGCACCCGCCCGGCGATCTCCGCCCAGCCGGCCGGTTCCTTGGCCAGGTCGTCGGCGTCGCCGTGCACGAACAACTCCGGTTCGGTGAGCACCCAGGCATGGTCGGGTGCCACGTGGTTTGGTACGTAGTCGAGCACCAGCCGGACGCCCCGGTCGGCCAGCGCCGCCCGGGCGGCGGCCAGCCCGGCGTCGCCGCCGAACAGCGCGTCGACCTGGTATCCCCTGACGCAATATGGCGAACCGATGATGTCGGACGGGCTCAGGTCGGGCAGTGCGTCCCGGAACGACTGCTGCAGGTCGGAGTTGGCGTTGGCCACCGCCAACCCGGCCGGGCTGCGCTGCCACACCCCCATCAGCCACACCGCATCCGCGCCGGCCGGGGTGACTGTGGCCCAGTCCTCGGCCGACACGTCGGCCAGGGTTAGCCGGTGACCGGCCCTGGTCGACAGTTCGTTCAACCAGACCGCCGTATTCACCTCGTAGATCACCGGACGGTGCGGCCAGCCAGTCATCGGGCACCTGCCTTGGTAGTGGTACGCGCCGGCTGTCGGACCGCCGGCGATGGCGCCTGGCGCAGCCCGCGGGCCCGCAGCCGCTCGGCCGCCCGGCCCCGGAACAGCAACGGCAGCAGCGCCACCGCACCGGTCCAGCCGGTCTGGTGGCTGGCGCCGACGCCGGCGCCGTTGTCACCGTGGAAGTACTCGTAGAACAGCAGCAGATCCTTGAAGTTCGGGTCGTCCTGGGCCAGCGGCTGGCCACCGTGTACCGGCCGGTGGCCGGCCTCGTCGGCCCGGAACAGCGACAGCAACCGGTCGCCGAGCTCGCGGGCCACCTCGTAGAGGTTGAGCTGCTGGCCCGAGCCGGTCGGGCACTCCACCAGGAAGTCCTCGCCGAAGTAGCCGTGCAGGTTCAACAGCGCCCGGATCAGCAGGATGTTCATCGGCACCCAGACCGGGCCACGCCAGTTTGAGTTGCCGCCGAACATGCCGGTGTCCGACTCCGCGGGCAGGTAGCCGACCCGGTACTCCTGGCCGCCGACCTCCATCACGTACGGGTGGTCGAGGTGCCAGCGCGAGATCGACCGGATGCCGTGCGGGCTGAGGAACTCCGCCTCGTCCAGCATCCGGGTCAGCATCCGGCGCAACCGGGTCTCGTCGAACAGCGCGAACAGCACCGGCCCGGTGCTCTCCAGCTGCCTGCCGCGCATCGGCATCGCGTCCAGCACGGCCGGGTGCCGGGCGAAGAAGTCGCGTACCTGGTCGACCAGCACCCCGAACTCGGTCCGGATGTCGGCGTCCACCACGCTGGCCGCGGCCAGTGGCATCAACCCGACGATGGAGCGCACCTTGAGCCGCTCGCTGGAACCGTCCGGCCGGCGCAGCAGGTCGTAGAAGAAGCCGTCCTCCTCGTCCCACATGCTGGCGCCGTCCGGGCCGATGTGGTTGATCGCGGCGGCGATCCAGGACTGGTTCTCCAGCAGCGACCGGGCCGGTTCCAGGTAGGACGGGTCGTCCAGGGCGAGCTCCAGCGCCATCTGGATCATGGTCTGGCAGTACAACGCCATCCAGGCGGTGCCGTCGGCCTGGTCGATCCGGCCGCCGGTGGGCAACGGCGCACTGCGGTCGAACACCCCGATGTTGTCCAGGCCGAGAAAGCCGCCCTGGAACACGTTGCGGTCATCGGCGTCCTTGCGGTTCAGCCACCAGTCGAAGTTGCGCTGCAGCTTGCCGAACGCGTTCTGCAGGTAGGCCCGGTCGGCCTGCCCGGTCATCAGCTTCTCGAGCTCGTAGGTGAACAACGTGGCCCAGGCGTGCACCGGTGGGTTGACGTCGGAGAAGTTCCATTCGTACGCGGGCAGCTGGCCGTTCGGGTGCAGGTAGCGATGGTTGAGCAGCAGTTGCAGCTGCCCCTTGGCGAAGCCGATGTCGAACGGCGCGAAGGTGATCGCGTGAAAGCCCAGGTCCCAGGCGGCGAACCACGGGTACTCCCAGGCGTCCGGCATCGAGATCACGTCCGCGCTCTGCAGGTGCCGCCAGGCCTGGTTGCGCAGGCCGGAATCACCGAGCGGGTCCACCCCGTGCTCGGCCAGCCAGCGCTCCACGTCGTAGTGGTAGAACTGCTTCGACCACTGCATGCCGGCCATCGCCTGCCGCACGATCAGCCGCTCCTGCTGGTCTATCTCCACCGGCAGCGTCTCGTCCCAGTAGTCGTCGGCCTCCTGCCGGCGGGCGGTCAGGGTGCGGTCGAAGTCGGCGAACGTCGCGCCGTCGGCGGGTTCGGTCGGGGTCAGCCGCAACCGCAGGGTCACCGCCTGCCCGGCCGGCACGGTGAGCCGGTGATGCAGCGCCGCCCGGGTCCCCACCCCGCTCGGGTCGACCGCGTCGGTGTCGCCGTGCAGCACTGCGCGTTCGATGCCGTCCTTGACGTACGGGGTGTCGTTGGCCGAGCCGAACATCCGCTCGTTGTTCGTCTCGTTGCCGGTCACCAGCACCGGCACCGGACGGTCGCCGCACAGCCAGCGGACGCCCAGCTCCGGATGCTCGGCCCGCACCACCGCGATCTGCTCGCTGCTGGACTCGGCGCGGAGCTCGGGCACCTCGGCGCCGCCGGCCCACGACCAGGTGTGCCGGAACCACAGCGTCGGCAAGAGATGCAGCTCGGCGTCGTCCGGCCCGCGGTTGTGCGCGGTGACCCGCATCAGCAGGTCCTCCGGGCTGGCCTTCGCGTACTCCACCTCGACGTCGAAGTACCTGCCGTCATTGAAGATTCCGGTGTCGAGCAGCTCGTACTCGGGCTGGCTCCGGTCCCGGGCGCCGTTGGTCGCGATCACGTCCTGATACGGAAAGGCGGCCTGCGGGTACTTGTAGAGCATCTTCAGGTACGACGCGGTCGGCGTGGCGTCCAGGTAGTAGTAGCACTCCTTGACGTCCTCGCCGTGGTTGCCCTGGCCATTGGTCAGGCCGAACAACCGCTCCTTGAGGATCGGGTCCTGGCCGTTCCAGAGTGCCAGTGCCAGGCACAACTGCTGCTGGTCGTCACAGAACCCGGCCAGCCCGTCCTCACCCCACCGGTAGGCCCGATAGCGCGCCTCGTCATGGGTGAAGTACGACCAGGCGTCCCCGCCGGGCGGGCTGTAGTCCTCCCGCACGGTGCCCCACTGCCGCTCGCTGAGGTATGGCCCCCACCGCCGCCAGCCGGCGGCGTCCGCTTCAGCCAGCCGCTGCCGCTCGGCGCTGGCCAGCCGGTCCCGTTGTGTACTTGCCACGATGCTCGTCCCCCCGTTGATCGGTGTCGCTCAGGCGTTCTGGCCGCTCGCATCCATCTCGACCTGCAGCTCGTTGGCCGGCGTGTTGCCACGGGACGCGATGCCGCTGTTGTGCGCCAGCAGCTCGTACAACCGCGGGATCGAGTCCTGCGTCGTCACTGTCACGATCGCCACCTCGCCGCGGTCCATCACCTCGCCTAGCTCCTTGATGTCGTTGCGGTCCAGGCCGCGACTCAACCGGGCGATCAGGCCGCCACCCAGGCCGCCGACCACCGCACCGGCCAGGATCGACGGCGGGAACAGCAGCCCGACCACTGCGCCGGCCACCGCGCCCTTGCCCCAGCCGTGGTGCGACTGCCGGTGTGTGCTGGTCAGCTGGCCGTTCTCGTCGCGGACCACCAGCGCGGCGTCGGCCAGGTCGATCGACTTGGCGGCGGCCTCCAGGGCCGCCCAGTCCTGCTCGGCGGTAGGCCGGTCCGGATAGACGGCGATGGTGGTGGAGAGCGCGTTCATGCTCATGGCTGACCCCTTTCGCACGGTGCTGCTTGGCGAGTCTCGGCGTTGCCGACGGACGGCCGAATCACCCCGGACGGATGAGGAAGCCACCCGCCAGGTCGGGCAGCGTGAAGTAGTAGCGCACTGAGGAGGCAATGATGACTGTGACCGAAATGGACATCGACCAGCTAGGACCGGTCGACTGGGTAGTGGTCGAGTTCCCCGGACCCGACTTCGGCCGGGGACAGGTGGCGCCGGTGCTGAAGGAGTACGTGGACCGGGGCCTGGTCCGGGTGCTCGATCTGCTCTTCCTGCGCAAACTGCCGGACGGCAGCATCGAGCCGCACGAGGCGATGGAGCTCTCCGCGGGCGAGATCGGTGATTTCCGGGCGCTGGAGACCGAGCTGGCGATGGTGCTCTCGGAGCAGGACGTGCTCGACCTGGCCGAGACGATGCAGCCGGACACCTCGGCGGTGGTGATGGTCTGGGAGAACCTGTGGGCGGCGCCGTTCGGCTCCGCGGTGCGGCACGCCGGCGGCCAGCTGGTGGCCAGCGGCCGGATCCCGACCCAGGCGGTGCTGGCCGCGGCGGAGGCCGACATCGAGGCCGAGGCCGAGGCACAGGCCGGCGCTGGAACGGAAGGAGTCTGAGATGCCTCTGGCAGCCCGACGCAGGCGGCGGACCGCGATGGCGGTCGGTGGCGCGGTAGTGGTGGCGCACGGCGTCAACCGGCGGCATGACCGCCGGGAGGACCGGCGCGACGACCGGCAGGACAACCGGGAGGACCGCCGGGACGACCGGCGCGACCGGATCTGACGAGTGGGGCGTCCGCTTACCTAGGGCGGCCCATCAAGCGCTGACCTGGGAGGTGGCGATGAGGGTTGCCCTGACATCGTCAGGGCAACCCTGATCGGTCGTCATCGCTGAATGTCCGCTGCGTCTCGACCTGCCACCTTGCCCGCGAGCTGATCCAGCTTCTCCAGCCAGCCCTTGCGGTGGCCGTCGAACTCGGCCGGCGGCAGGTCGTGGTGGTAGAGCTCGACGATCGTGTCGGGTCCGTCGGGGACCAGCCTGATCTCGACGGTGGTGGAGCCGGGTGGGAGCGAGTCACTGCCGGCCACGCCCCAGGTGAAGACAACCCGTCGCGGCGGTTCCACCTCGAGGTACTCCCCGCGCACCGGCGTCCTGCTGATGTCGAGGGCGAACGTCCCACCCGGCTCAGGGCGAAGATCGGCCCACTCACCGATCCATCGGGTTATCAGGCCCGGATCGACCAGGTAGGGAAAGACGGCAGTCGGCGGCGCACCGATTCGCACCGTGGCCGTCAGCACCTCGGAATCCGTCACGATGGACGACCTCTTCTCTTCTGCTCGGCGGCTTTGTGCCTTTGATCCTGGTCTTTCTGGTCCTGCTCTACCGCGTACTTCAGCCGCTCCAACGCCGACGGCCACAACTCGGACAACATCTCCCGCACCGGTTCGAGGCCCTGCGGGTCGAGTGCGTACAGCCGGCGGACGCCGTCACGGCGCTCACTGAGCAGCCCCGCTCTGGCAAGCACCTGAAGGTGATGGCTGACGGCCTGCTGCGTCAGCTCGAAATGCGAAGCGATCTGGCCGGCAGCCGACTCGCCGCCCCGCACCAGCCGCAGGATCTGGCGGCGATGTGGGTCGGCGAGCGCCCGGAGCACGGCATCCGTCGGGTCAGCATCGTCGGCCGAACCAGCTGCGGCTTCGCTCATGTCCACCAGGATCTCAGCCCGCGTTCGCCGACTCCCGCCGCTGTGCCCGCGCCTCCCGACGGGCGACGTCCGCGGCGGACATCCACGGGTTGCCGGTGCCGGTCTCGAGGTAGGCGCGCAGGCTCGGGATGAAGTGGTCCCACCCGCTCTTGCAGTCGGTGTAACACTCGAGGCTCGGGGTCAGTCCGGCGTGCCGAAATCGCAGCTCGGTGCCGCCCGCAGCCGTTTCTGTCAGGTCGAAGTGGATCGTCGTCCCGACCCAGTCCGCCAGGTGGCAGGCACGATTGGTCCAGCGAACCCGCACACCGGGCTCGGCCGCGTCGACCCGCATCACGGCGTATGCCGTCGGGCCGAAGGTGAACGTCAGCTCGCCACCAGCCAGCCCGTCGCCGGTGACCGGGGTCCACCAGCCGGCTAGGCCGTCGATCGTCGTCAGCGCGTCGAAAACCGCCTCGGGCGTGGCGGAGAGCGTCAGCTCTGCTTGGTAATCCTCGTCGAGACCGTCGGTCTCCGTCGTGCGGTCCGTCATGTTCGCACCTCTCCTCGTCGCAGCTCGGGGTCGTCGCCTCATTCCACAGACGCGTGCTTTCACAAATCAACGTTTGTATGTTAGCCAGCGGCTGACCACCTTGTCGAGGCCGAACGGCTCGCGTGACCGCCTCCGTACTGGTTTCGTGTTACACACGATGGATGGCACTTCGTGACAACCGGCCGGCCCGGCTGCTGCTCGCTGCCGGCGGACCGTTGTTTGCAGCCCTTATCGGCGGCCGGTCCGCCCGGACCGCGCCCGAGACCTACGCCCGACTGCGCAAGCCCGGCTGGGCACCCCCGGCCGGTGCGTTCGGACCGGTCTGGACGGTGCTGTACGTGCTGATCGGCGTCGCCGGTTGGCGGCTCACCCGAGGCCGGCCGAACCGGGCGGTGCTGGCGCTGCACCTGGTGCAGTTGAGCCTGAACGCGGCGTGGCCCGGCACGTTCTTCCGGGCCGGCGACAAGCGGGCGGCGCTGGCAGTGGTCGGTGCGCTCGATGCGGCGTTGGCCGCCGAGATCGCGCTGCTGGCCCGCACCGACCGGCCGGCCGCGGCACTGCTCAGCCCGTACCTGGCCTGGAGCCTCTTCGCGACCGCCCTCAACGCTTCCGTCAGCGAGCCGGATGGTCCTGGCTACCTGCGTTGAGCAGGTGTTCCACCCGGCGGTCCGGGATGATCCAGATCGCCGCCACCAGGGCGTACATCGCCACCGCGAGCCAGTGCTCGACGAAGGCCAGCAGCACCCCGCTGATGTAGAGCAGCGGTGACAGCTTGCCTTTCCAGTCGCGACCGATCGCGCGGGCCAGCGTCGAACCGTCCCCTTGCGAGCGGACGATCAGGGTCTGCAGCAGGTAGTAGGCGATGGCCGCAGCAAGCAGCAACATGCCGTAGATCGCGGCCGGCACCTCGGCGAAGTCGTTGCGTCCCAGCCAGCTTGTCGCCGCCGGCACCAGCGACAGCCAGAACAGCAGGTGCAGGTTCGCCCACAGCACTCCCCCGGTCACCCGTTCGGTGGCCTGCAGCATGTGGTGATGGTTGTTCCAGTAGATGCCGAGATAGATGAAGCTCAGCACGTAGGTGAACACGGTCGGCAGCACCGAGTGCAGCGCGTGCCAGCTGGCGCCGTCCGGTTCGCGCAGTTCCAGCACCATCACCGTGATCAGGATGGCGATGACCCCATCGGTGAACGCCTCGAGCCGGCCCGTTGACATCGCGCACCTCCTGTTTCGGTGGCCTGACATCCTATGCGGCCGGCTCACCGCCTGCCGCCAGGGCGAACGGGATTATCGCGGCCTTGTCGAGTGAAGCCCGGACCCGCTGGGCAGATTTCCCAGGTGGGCACCGGGCAACCCAGCCGGTGCGCACTGGGACGGAAAGGTTACTGACACTCTCATGACGGACGTCAACGTCGCGATTGCGCTGGAACATATGGCCGAGCGGGCGATCCGGATCGCCGGACGGTTGAAGCAGGACGCGGCCTGAGCTCGCCCCGACCGGCGCCAGTGACCCAGCCCGGCGCCGGTCGGGTCAGACCAGCTCAGCGCCTGTCGGCGCTAGACCAGCTCAGCGCCTGTCGGCGCTAGACCAGCTCAGCGCCTGTCGGCTCGGTGTCGTCGTGCAGATGGGTGCCCACCTGCCGGTCCGGGCGGCCGAAGACGAACAGCAGCACGCCGACCACCGCCACCACGGCCATCACCAGCAAGGTGATCCAGTCGAGGTTGAAGTAGCCGCGCGGGCTGGTGAGGCCGGTCGGCAGCACCACGTTGAGCAGCATCAGCCCGAGGTAGGCCACCGCCACCACCGTCACCGGCCAAGCCCACCGGCCGAGCCGGAACCGGCCCTCCGGAATCCAGCCGCGAGTCCGCGCGACGATCACCCCGATCACGGTGAGCAGGAACGACAGGTAGATGCCGCTCACCCCGAACGACACCAGCGACACCAGCACGTTCGTGTTGGCCGGGTAGGTGATGAAGCCGAACTTCACGTCGTGGTTCGGCGAGGCGAAGACCAGCAGCACGAACAGCACCGTAACCACCGAGCCCGCCAGCAGCGCGTTCACCGGCGTCTTGAACCGCGGGTGCACCCTCGCCAGCGCGGTCGAGCCGGGTAGCGCGCCGTCCCGGGCGTAGGAGAAGGCGAGCCGGCTGCCGGCGCCCTGCACCGAGGTCCCGCAGGAGAAGAAGGCGAAGATGATCAACAGCAGCAGGCAGTCCTGCAACCAGCTGGGCAGCTCGCCGAGGATGAACGGGACGCCGCCGCCGGTGACGGTGGCGCCGACCGGATCCTTGCCGCCGGGCATCGCCAGCAGCAGCGCGCCGATCAGGATGAACGAGCTGACGCCGCCGCCGATCAGCGCCCAACGCATCGACCGGGGCACCTGCCGCCCGGCGTCCCTGGTCTCCTCCGAGATGTCGCCGGCTGCCTCGAAGCCATAGAAGATGTAGACCGGCGCCAGCACCGCGATCAGCGCCGAGCCGGTCAGCCAGTGGCCGCCGAAGTCCAGGCCGAGCGGGTTGCTCGCCGTGTGCTGGACGTTCTGGGTGGAGAACAGGAAGCCGGCGCCGTGATGGAAGCCGTGGATCGCCAGGATGATCGCGATGCCGACGGTGCCGATCAGCTCGACGTACACGCCGAACTGCGCGACCCGTCCCATCACCGTCGCGCCGGTGATGTTGAGGACGGTCTGGATCGCCAGCAACACCACCGTGATCACCAGGATGGTCAGGTGGTTGGTCGGGTCGAACGAGGTGCCGAACCAGTTGTGCGACAGGGCGCAGACATAGCTGACCACGCCCGTGTCGACGGCGGCCACCGTGATCAGCAGCGCCATGCCGTAGAACCAGCCGACGAACCAGCCGTACCGGGCGCCGACCGAGAACTTGCTGTACTGATAGAGGGCTCCGGCCACCGGGTAGTGGCTGGCCAGCTCGCCGAAGACCAGCGCGACGAACAGCATGCCGATCACCGGGATCCAGGTCAGCCAGACGTAGGCCGGGCCGCCGGTGCCGACTCCGAGTACGAACAGCGAGTAGATGCCGACCATCGGCGACAGGTACGTGAAGGCCACCGCGAAGTTGGCGAAGAAGCCGAGCACCCTGCTCAGTTGCGGGCGATAGCCCAGGGTGGCCAGCCTGCTGTCGTCCGTGGCGGGCTCGGGAGCGGGTACTGACGTGGCCATCGCACTCACCTCTCTCTGGGGTGTGCGATGCCTATCACCGATGCCCCGCTGCTGTAAACGCCCGTCGTCAGCCGGTCGGCTCGACCAGCCGGCGCAGGCAGGCCCGAGCCTCGGCGATGTTCGCGATGGCCGACTCCACTGCCGGACGTTGCGATTCGGGCAGCTCGTCGAGCACTGCGTCGAGGCCGATGGTGGCGCTGAACAGAACCTGCAGGATGTCGGCGTGCACCGGCCCGCTGATCCGTTCCCGCTCCCGCAGCTCGGCCAGCCGCGGGCTGTAGTGCAGGTTGCAGACCACCCCGCCGATCGCGGGGTCGTCGAGCAAGCTGGTCAGCGCCATCTCGACGGTTCGCCAGCCGTCGCCGTCCTGCACCCGCAGGTCGATCTCCTGGCTCTGCTCGGCCCGGGCGGTCGCGTCCAGGCAGCTGGCGAGCCGTTCCTGATCGGCCGGGTGGACCAGCCGGCGCAGCGGCTTGCCCAGCAGGTCGGTCGGTTCCCAGCCGAACAGCCGCCGGACGGCCGGGCTGGCGAAGCCGACGACGCCGTCGGCGTTCACCACCAGCGCGGCGTCAGCGGCGCGTTCCAGCAGCGGACGCACCGCGGTGCCGAGCGGAGCCGAGATGCCCATGATGCCGATCTGCTCGCCGTCTCGCCGGATCGCCGTATCGGTGACCAGCACCGGAAACACCGAGCCGTTGCGGTGGTGCACCTGGAAGCCGCCCGACCAGCTGCCGCCTGCCTGCAGCGCGGCCATGATGCCGGCGGCCATCTCTTGCGAGACATCTGGCACGGTGACGGTGGTGACGTCACGCCCGAGGGCCTCGTCGGCCGTCCAGCCGTAGAGCTGCTCGGCGGCATCGTTCCAGTAGACGATGCGGCCGGCTGGATCGGTGGCGATGATGGCCTGACCGATCGAGTCCAAGAGTTCCACGGCGGTGAACTGCTGACCGGCGTCACTCATCGGGACCGGGACTCCTTTGCGTGCTTTCCACCGACGGGCCACAGCGAGAACACGACTCGGCAGTTTAGCCCCGGCAAGCGCAGTCATCGCTGTGCCGAAAGTCCTCCGCCCATCTTCCTTATGCCCCCGTTTGCGCGATAATTGGCGTCTTTCACATCTCTGAAGGAGTCTCACCTGAGCTATGGGGTGCGGCCGGGGTCGCGGTCTCCTCCGGGCTGCTGGTGGCCACCCGGCGGTGTGCCCCAGTAGCCGTCGTGCTGGCGCGCCGACCGCGTCGACAGCATGATGGGCGGGTGAAGCTCAAGCTGGACCTGCACGACATCTACAACCGCGGCGGCGAGATCGACCGGGCGCTGCGGTCGATCATCGACGAGGCGATCGCCAAGAAGGCGCCGCTGGTCGAGATCATCCCGGGCAAGGGCAGCGGGCAGTTGAAGAAGCACGTGCTGCGCTTTCTCGACCGCAAGGACATCAAGGCGCTGTACCACCGGGTGGAGAAGGACTCCGACAACTTCGGTCGGGTCTTCGTCCACTTCAGGTTCAAGTAGGCGGCGCGGGTCCGGGCGGCGGGGTTCACCCGCCGCCCGATCCCTGACGAGCTATTGGTTGTCGGTGTCGCCGGAGCCGGTGTGCTCCTGCGCCCAGTCGACGCCCTTGTCGATCTGGTCCTCGTGGCCAAGCTTCTGGCCGGCCTCGTCACCGGCCTTTTCCAAGCCTTCGTCCACCTGCTTGTCGTGGTCGTCGGCGAACTTCTTCAGGTCGTCGAAATCAGGCATTGCTATCCCTCTCGCCAAGGTCGGGGTACGGCTCACCCCGTCTTCCATCGGTACCCGTACGGCTCAGGAACCGCAACCAGCCAGCCAGTCCGGACGCGACAGCCACCGCCGTTTCACCGGCTGCCAGCGTGCCAGGTCGTGCTCGGTGGGGACGTCGACGTCGTAGGCCACGGCGGCCTTGCCCAGCTCTTCGGCCAGGCTCGCAGGATCTTTGAGCTGGCAGTTCAGCTCTCGCCGGCTCCTGATGCCGGCCTCGATCAGCAGGAAGCCGATCGACACCGGTGCCGGCTCGCCGTCCACTGTCGTCTGCAGGACGGCCGCCAGTGCTTGCCAGCTGCGCGCCACGGCCGGACTGATGCCGAGCCGGTCGCTGAGCCAGGCAGGTGAGGCGGAGCGAAGATCGGTCGCGCTGCGAATGCCATGGACGGTCAACGCCGGCGCATACGCTTTCCACGGCGGCAGCTGGAGGAAGTCGGTCGGTACCGGATCGCCGACGATGCGGCGGAATTCCCGCCGATACCGGTGATCCGCGTCTTCCCGCAGCCAGGCCATCGACGGATCGGTGCGAGCCCAGCTCCGCAGCTCTGGATCGGTTGCGGCCACCGCGAGGTCGCGGAGTGCGTCGGGTGCCTTTCTCACCGCGACCAGGTAACAGGCGCGGTCATAGCTGGTGGCTGCCGACAGGAGCGTGGTCAGCGCAGGCGCAGGATGAGGGGACCGGTGGTTGGCGGCCAACTGGGGCTGAGAAGGGTTCCTGTGGTATTCCAGTTCGAGGGAGGCGAGGGTGAGTTCGTTCGCCGTGCGCAAGTCGGCAATGAGATCCCGCAGCACCCCCGGCTGCTTCTGCTCGAGTCGCGTCTTGACCTCGTGTGCCGCACTGTCGGCGGTTGTCCACGCCCGAAGCCCGGCAGGTTGGGTAGCCTGCTGACCGTCCGCGACACACATCAGGTAGAAGTTGAACCAGGCGATCGCCACGTTGTAGAGAACCCGTAGCTGAAGCGCCTCCCAGCCGGAGGCGGCCTGCTGTGCTGCGACGCGGGTTCCGGTTATCTCGATCTCGAGTTGGTCGGCCTGCTCGACGATGCTCTCCAGCGCCTCCGCGTACCGCCGAGCCTCGGCCAGAGAACCGGCATTCCGGTATTCGCTGTGGTAGAAGGCCAATCTTGCCGCAACGTTGCCGGCGTCGGACGCTACCGCCCGGCAACGCAACTGCTGCCTGACCTCCTCGGTCAGAGTGATCGTCCGGTCGGCTGCCAGCACCTGGCTGGCCACGCTTCGCCACCGAGAAGCGCCGGCCAGACCTTCGGTCAGGTAGCCGTATCGCTCGGCGAGCAGGCAGAGCACGAACGCAGCGGCGCCGGTGTCGAGCGCCAGCTTGGGCAGCGTGGGCTGGTCCGTACCGCCATCAGTCGCATCGATGCCCAGTTCCGCGGCGTCCACGACGGCCGAACCTGCCGCGTACCCGTTACGCTGCACCGCAATGCCCAACTGACCGTCACCCAGATCGAAGACGGTCACCCGCCACGGCGACGCTGGCAGGAAGATCTGGACGACCCGGAAGATCGCCTTGGCCAGCGTCCCGTCCGGCAGCAGTGCTGTCGCGTCCGCGGGCAGGGTGCTGACGTCGGTCTGCTGCGGCAGCTCGATCCCCTTGGGGGCCCAGGAACCGAGGGCCTGCATCCGCAGCCGCACCGCATCTGCCGTTGCCGCGTCGTCGCTCCCGTCCGCGGCGTGGCCTTCGATGCGCACCCGGCACTCCAGCCCGCGTACCCGGCTGGTGAGGACGATCCCGAGCGCAGCGGCGACAGCAGCGTTCGCCAGCAGCCAGGGTTCACCGGTCAGTGAACGGGAGCACGCCCCGATGATCACCCACCCGACCACGGCAAGCGCGACCGCCAGCGCGACAGAGATCATCCAGTTCCGACGCCGAAAACCGCCACGGCCTACGAAGCCGAACAACGCCACCCCCACCGTCAATTCGAGCAGGGCGCCGGCCAGCACCGCTTTCCCCGGCCACGATGGCTTCCAGTCGGACGTGCCGCCGAGGTTGGCGACCGCGAGCACGCCTAGGCAAGAAGCACCCGCCATCCCGACCACACCTAGGCAGTAGGCGAATCGCATCCCCGTACGGGAGAGCAAGGTGTACTTGCTGGGGCCGGGCGTTCGGGCGGGCACGAGCACCGGCGTGCCGAAGCGGCTCAGCCCCAGCAGCACGGCGAATACGACCAGCATCGGCACGATCAGGTTTTGTAACGGCCTGAGCTCGCGTTCGAACTGCTTGTCCCAACCAGCAGCGCCACGGTGCTGCGGGGTCAACGAGCGCGAGGCCGCGGCCGACGCGGACAACGCGGCAACCGCCGAGGCATGAGCAAGCGCGGCCAGGCCGCGGGCCGCGCATACCCGGTCCGCCGGTGCGGCCGAAGGATCGGCGAGTATCTGTGCGTACTGGCTCCTGGCCGCGTCGGCATAGCCCTGCTCGGCCAGCACGTCAGCCTGCTGCCGGATGGTCGTCGGCGACACCGACAGGTTCGGCTGCGGGTCGCAGCGAGTCAGAGCCGACGGCGTGCTGCTCGCCGCGGAATTTCCCGAGCCCCCGGAGTGCGAACCACCGCAGCCGATGAGCGTCACCGCCAGCACGGCCAGCACCGCCGCGGTCGCCACCGCGCCGCGGCTCGGCCGGACGGTCACCCCGATCGTCACCGGCCAAGCATCGGCAGACCTCGCAGACCGGCCTAGGGCCGAAAGTCCGCTCCGAGCGGCACGTACCCGGTCAGGCGGGCACCACCTGGTCGAGCACCGGGGACTGGTGACAGCAGTTCGAGGCCTCGTGGTGGGCTCGACGCGCGAGCGGCACCAGCAGGCACTCGCTGGCCAGCGCGACCGCGTGGTCCAGCGCGGCCTCGCACCGGGCCCGCAACTGCGGGTGGTTGCGCACCCGCCACAACGTCTCGGCGTCCCGCCAGGCGGCCTGCCGGGCGGCGGCGATGCTCCACCGGTCCAGCCGGTCCTCACTCGGGCCCAGCTTGGCATCCAGCCGCAGCAGCAAGCCGTGCTCGTAGGTGCGGCGCATCTCCGGTTCGAGCGCGCCGAGCACGTCGTTCACCCGCTTGAAGTCCGCGATGATCCCCGGGTCGTGCGGGTCGGCGTCCAGCGCGGCGAAGGTCTCGATCAGCGCCAGCACCAGGTCGTGGTTGATGTGCGCGTTCATCCCGGCCAGCGCGAACTGCAGCGGAACGTGGTGGGTCGAGTGCCGCAGTCGCCACAGCACGTCCCAGCAGCGCGGCAGCGGCACCCCGGCGGCCGAGCGGATGTAGGTGTCGAAGTAGCGGTTGACGAAGCTGACGTCGAGCCGGTCGATGAAGGCCGGGTTGTGGAAGTACCCGGCCTCGGCGGTCGCCTCCCGGATCGAGGTGATGACGCTCAGATACATCGTGTTGAACGGCGCCATGCCGTCGTCCGGCGTCAGCCACGAGGTCAGCGAGGTGATGCGTTCGATCGCTTCTTCCACCGAGAGGACGGGCGAATCGCCGAAGGCGTAGGTCTGGTCGATGGTCATCGGGTCTCCACCGGAGTAGTCGGAGCGGGTGAGGAACTGCGGCCGAACCGCAGCAGGAACAGCAGCACCGCGACGGGCAGCGCGATCCGGAACAGCCCGTCGCGGGTGACTGATTCCGGTTCGAAGAAGGCCTCGGTGGCCTTGCCGGTGCCCACCGAATGCTGGGCGGAGTAGAACAGCACGGTCGCCGCCAGCAGCACCACGTAGCCGAAGAAGGCGAGCACCCGGCTGGCCCGCGGCACGTGCCGGGTGCCGTGGTTGGTCAGCGACTCGCCCGACATGGTCACGTCCCAGGCCGCCGCGATCAGCACGGTGACGGCCGCCCAGACCGACACCCGGCTCGCCCGCAACGCCGAGTCGTACAGCAGATCCATGCCTTCCAGCACCCAGGTGGCGGCCAGCAGCCCGGCCAACCCGGCCAGCAGCCGTCGCCGCCTCGTCGGCTCCCAGCGGAAGGTCACGCCGACCGCGAGCAAGGTCATTACGCCGAAGCCGACTAGCAGCCCGTCCTTCGAGACGAACGGCCAGTGGCTGCCCTCGCCGAGCAGCGCCCGGCCGAGCGAGTCGCCGAAGTAGATGACGGTCATGGTGACGGTCAGGCCGAGCAGCAGCACGGTGGCGACCAGCCGCGGCGGCCACCGGCGGCCGGTGAACGCCAGCGCGACGAGCAGGCCGAGCAGCACCGCGAAGGTGATGCCGACGTCGATCAACTGGGTACGGTCGAACACCGGGTCGCTGTCCGACTCGACCTTGGCCTCGGCACCGTCCGGCAGGGTGGCGGCTGGTTCGCCCGCCGGCCGGAAGCTGTCTGTGATCGCACGGAGTTCCGGTTCGACGCCGGCCAGCGGAGTGCCCTTGACCAGGTCCTCGACGATGTAGGTGGTTCCGGCGGCCTGCGGGTCCGGCCGAGTCGAGATGATGCCGGTCATGCCCGGCATGGTCACCGGCACGCTGGTCCACGGCCCGTCGGTCACCTGCGGTCCGGTGAGGGTCGTGCCGGACGACGCGTGCGCAACGTCGGCGGCCTTGATGGTGAGCGGCAGCGCCATCACCCCGACCCGTTCGAACGAGCCGTCGAGGTGGTCCGGGTTCGCGCCGGGCACCGCGTAGTTGGTCCAGAGTTCCAGGGCGCCGGAACTGCGGTGCAGCCAACCGCGCGGGACGAGCATGGTGAACGCCGTGTTGCCGGTGCCGCCGTGGCCGGTGATCACGTCGGCGCTGCTGGTGAACCGGCCGTCCTCGACCTGCACGACCGGCTTGCCGACCTCGGCGAAGTCGTGCGCGAAGATCGCGCTGACGGGTGCGATCAGGTAGCTGCCGATGGCGCATACGGCGAAGACCGCGGCGAAGTTCAGCGTCGCCGGCCAGCGCCTGCGGTGCAGCGACAGTGCGCGTCCGACCAGCAGCACCACCCCGAGCGCGATCGCGACGATCAGCACCGACCGGCCGGCCAGCTGCAGGCGCTCGCTGCTGACCAGCGGCACGTCGTGCTTCAGTTCGATGAAGCCGTAGACCAGCATCCCGGCGGCCAGGCAGCAGACCAGCACGGCCGGTGCGCGTTCCGATCTGCGCCGGACGGCGGTGGTGACCCGCTCCCCCAGCAGGCCACCCCACTCGCCGAAGTCGACGGCGGCCGCGAGCAGCACCGGCTGCACCAGCATCACCACGTCGACCATCACCAGGCCGATGACGCCCGGGTAGAGATCCAGGCCGCCGATGGTCGGCGAGGCGATCCGCAGCACCACGAAGTAGCTGGCGAAGACGGTGAAGTAGCCGGCCAGCACGAGCAACCGCAGCGGGCGGGTGACCCGGCCGGTGCGGTGGTCCCAGGCCCAGGCGGCCGCCGCGATCAGCCAGATGGCGACCAGCAGGCCCCGGGACGTCCACCGCGCCCAGCCGGGCAGCAGGTCGAGAAAGTCGACGTTGCCGAGCACCGGGCCGAACGCGCCGGCCTGCAGGCCGATGCCCGCGGTGATCAACGCCAGGGTGATCAGTGCGACCGGCCAACTGGCCAGCACAGCGCCGGTGACCAGATAGGCCAGTCCGACCGCCAGCAGCACCAGGGTGGCGATGAAGAGCGGCGCCGACACCTCGAGCACCTGGCCACCGCTGCGGCCGAGCACCACGTTCGGCGCCGGGATGTCGCGCAGCGCGATCAGCAGCGCGACGCCGAGCAGGGTTGCCAGGGCGCCTCCGGTGGCCAGCCGCAGTGGCCGGTCCATGGTCCTGAGCGAGATCCGGCGCTCCCTGAACACCGCGCGCAGCGAGCTGATCTCGTGCTCGACCGCCTCGTGGAGTTCCTCGGCGGTCTCGTGGAGCTCCTCGGCGGCTTCGTGGAGGTCCGTCTCGATGACTTCCTCGGCGCGCTCGATGCCATGGGATTCTGGTGCCGGCTCGTCCGTCTCGGACGGCAGCGTTATCTCGTGCATCAGAACTGTTGCTGTTGTTGTTGCAGGAACTGTTGCTGTTGCCGCTGGAGCTCGTAAGGATCGACGTCCTTGACGGTTCGGCTCGCGATCGCCTCACGCACCACGTCGCAGACGGCCGGATAGGTCGGGTCGGCCAGGAAGCTATTCCACGCCTTGGCCAGCGCATCGGCCCGTCCGGCCAGCGGCGGGTACAGCTCGGGAATCGGCTGGTAGGTCCACTTCGGCTCGCCGTCGAAGATCGCCATCAGCCCGGGCCGACGGTGCACCTTGGTCAGGTAGCCGGCGGTGGCCACCTCATCCTCGACCGCTGTGACGGCGGCGGCGTACGGGTCCTTGGCAGCCGGGACGATCTCCTGCACCGCCCACTTCACGTCCGCGCCATCGTGCTTTTCGCGCCCCAACGCGTGCAGCAGCCGGCCTTCGATGCCTGCCGTTTCGGGGGTTTGCTTCACCACGGCGCGGACGCCGTGCGAGGTGAAGAGCTTCAGGTGCTTCTCGGTGAACGGGTGCAGCTCGATGAAGCCCGATTCCCGCAGCGACCACAGCGCGATGACGATCAGGTTGATCGCTGGCGTCTCTGCCACGACGGTGCTCTCCGGAGCAACGACCGACGTACCCAGTGCCGCCGGGGCAGGGAACTTCTCCGGGAACAGGTAGGCCAACCCGCTGGCGGTCAGCTCGCTCGGTGCCGGCGCGGCCGTCATGACTGCTCACCGGCGACGACACGCGGGCAGGCGGCAGCCCGGTACTTCTCGATAAACATGGACCCCCCGGTCACTCTCAGCAAGATCGTCAAAGCTGCGGGCGAGAGGTTATCCACCATGGCCGGCACTTGTCTCGGGAACTGTGAAATTACTGTTGGTGACTGCTCGCAGTGGTGTTTTCGGTACGGTGTTATCGCGCCGGTCCGGACCGGATCATCGAACCCCGGGTCCATCGTCGCTCTGCCACTCGCTGGTACCTGGATGAATGAGCCGCGATGGAATCCCCCTCCACGGTCGGCTGTTCTACGGAAATGGTCCTATCACGCGCCGAAGTCGCCGCTCTGCCGCCGGCCGAGCGAGCTGAACTGGCCCGCATGCTGGCCGAGCTCAATGCCGCACCGAATGACCCCCGGGCGCGCAGCCGCCGCCGGGTGTTCCTCATCGCGATCGCTATCGCACTGGTCGGTCTGACGGTCTGGACCGTCGGACTCGGTTTGACATTGCCCAGCCAACAGACCGTGCGGCAATGGCGAACCGTATGGGTCGGTTTCGATGTCGCCGAGATCGCGGCTTTTTCCCTCACCGGTTGGGCAGCGTGGAACGGGCGGCAGGTGCTCATCCCCGCGGCGTTGATCAGCGGCGCCCTGCTTCTGTGTGATGCCTGGTTCGACGTGGTGCTGTCCTGGAACACCAGCGAACGCTGGCAGAGCATCGCCAGCGCGGCGCTGCTCGAGCTGCCGCTAGCTGCCACCTTGTGGTGGGTGTCGCGTTCGCTGGTGCTTCGCACAGTGCAACTGGCACGCACCAACCTGGGCCTGATCGGGCCGCCACCGCCCCTGCACCGGCTGGCGCTATTCGGCCGGATGTACGAGCAAACGCCGGCGAGCTCGACCGACCAGACAGCTTCCCAGCCCGGGAACTCAGGCATCGACCGGTAAAGCCGTACCCGCCGGAGCCCCGACTGACCGCTTCGACCCGCTCGCCGGCCACGTCGACCCATCGACAAGCCACGAAGTCTTCGCCATGCGGGCGAGCTGGGCCTCGGCGAAACGACAGATCGTGCCAAGCCGACGCATCTCGGCTTGCCGCCCCTGTTCACCCAACGTTGCCCTACTGTCACTTTCGGTTCTCCTGCTGCCCCCGCCGGAGCCACCGACGGTCGATACGGTCCTTCCGGCGTCGAAGATCGGCGCTACCGCGCAGCTATCGAAGCGACTTTCGTGCGCAGGGAGCAGGACGCACTCATCCCATCAGGCAGCGTGACCGAGGCATCGGCCTGCCGAACCACTCCGAAGGGATAACCATGCAACTCACCCCCCGTCGTCGAGGGGAATCGGCGGCCAGACCCCGGCTCCCGTTCCTCGCCGGCCGCCGACCTCGCGTCGTCCTCGCCACCACCGCAACCGTGCTCGCGGTCGGCACCGGGTTGGCGGTCGCCTCCACCATCCCGTTCGGTGACAACCAGGTAGGCACCCAGTACCGCAACGGAATCCAGGTATCGGACGACCAGATCATCCAGCCGATCGGTGACCGGCTGCTCACCCAGTTCGGCAAGTTCATGGGTTCCCCGGTCAGCCCGGACGGGCGCTACCTCGCGGCGACCAGTGCGGACAAGTCCGTGGTCCTGCAGGTCTTCGACCTCGCCAGTTACAAGCTCATCTGGACGGTCGGCACCGCGCCCGCGGTCGACCAGACCCTGGCCGATCGCACCGTCGGACAGGAGGGCCCGACTTACTCACCGGACGGCAAGTTCCTCTGGCTGCCGCAGCAGGACGCCCTGACCCGGTTCCCGGTCAACGCCGACGGCACCCTCGGCACGCCGACCCGCGTCGCCCTCCCGATGGTGAACGGCAAGTCCGCGCTGGTCAGCCAGACCAAGTACTCCCCCGACGGATCCACCCTGTACGCCGCCCTCAATGGCCAGAACACCGTCGTGGCGCTCGATCCCTCGACCGGCACCGTCAAGCAGACCTGGGACGTCGGCATCGCACCGCGCGAACTCGCCTTCGTCGGCAACCGGCTCTACGTCAGCAACGAGGGCGGCCGGCGAGCGCAGGCGGCGACCAGACGATGGACTCGTACGGCAGTGCGGTGCCCGCCGACGGGAACCTGGGTACGTCGACGACCGGAACCGTCAGCGTCATCGACCCCGCCACCCCGTCGGCGGCGGTCGACTCCATCGCGGTCGGCCTGCACCCCACGGCGCTGTACGTGCACGGCAGCGCGCTGTTCGTGGCCAACACCAACAGCGACACCGTCTCGGTCATCGACACCGCGAAGAATCAGGTCGTGCAGACGATCGACACCAAGCCGTGGCCGTCGTCCAGCGTCGGGTACGAGCCCGACAGCATCGCGCTGACCGAGGACGGCCACCTGCTGGTCAGCCTCGGCCGGGCGAACGCCGTCGCCGTCTACCGCTACTACGGCAACCCGCAGGAACCGGTGAGCGCCGTCGGCGTGCTGCCGACGGACTATTACCCGGCGACGCTGGCGACGCGCGGTGATCAGGTGATCGTCACCAACACCCGCGGCATCGACGCGCGCGGGCCGGCCATCACCACCTACAAGGGGCAGGGAACGGTCCCGGTGACCGGCCACGACACGCACAGCACCACCGCGTCCCTCACCCGCTTCACCCTGCCGAGCGACAAGGACATCGCGGGCAAGTACACCGCCACGGTCTTCGAGCAGAACGGCTGGGGCAAGAACGACGTCCAGCAGGCCAAGGGCCACAAGGCGGCGGCCGTTCCGGTGCCGGCGCGCATCGGCGACCCGTCGACCATCAAGCACGTCTTCTTGCTGGTGAAGGAGAATCGCACCTACGACCAGGTGTTCGGCGACCTGCCGCAGGGCAACGGCGACCCCACTCTGACCCAGTTCGGCCGGCGGACCACCCCGAACCAGCACGCGCTGGCCACCCAGTTCGGCCTGTACGACAACCTCTACGACATCGGTACGAACTCGGCCGAGGGCCACAACTGGCTGATGCAGGGCGACAACCCGGAATACACCGAGTCGTCCGCGGGTGAGTACAAGCGCAGTTACGACACCGAGGAGGACGTGCTCGGCCACCAGCGCTCGGGCTTTCTCTGGACCGACGTCCAGGCGGCAGGCGCCACGGCGAGGAACTACGGCGAGTTCGAGTACATGGAGGGCAAGCCGTCCGGCTCCTGGCAGCAGTACTACTGCGCGACGAAGAGCGTCGACAACGGCGGCGACCCGGCCCAGCTGACCACCCCGGAGCTGAAGGGTAACTACGGCTCGGTGATCCCGTCGCTGAACGCCATCGCCAACCGGCTGTCCCCGCCGTTCGACCTGTCGATCCCGGACATCTACCGGTACCAGATCTGGAAGCAGGACTTCGAGAAGAACGGTCCGTCGAACTTCAACATGCTGTGGCTGTCCAGCGACCACACCGGCGGCCCGGCGGACGCCGAAGCCGGGGTGGCCGACGGCGACCTCGCCGAGGGCCGGGTCATCGACACCATCTCGCACAGCAAGTACTGGAAGGACTCGGCGATCTTCGTCCTCGAGGACGACAGCCAGGACGGCGCCGACCACGTGGACGGGCACCGCGCGCCGGTCGAGGTCATCAGTCCGTGGGCGCAGCACGGCAAGGTGATCAACACCTACTACTCGCAACTGTCGGCGGTCCGGACGATCGAGCAGATCCTCGGTGCCCAGCCGCTGAACGAGAAGCTCGCCGCGGCGACGCCGATGTTCGACGCCTTCACCCGCAAGGCCGACTACGCGCCGTTCAACGCGGTGCCCAACCAGGTCCCACTCACCGAGGGCATCACCACGCCGCCGACCTGCGGTCTCGACACCCTGGGCAAGACCGGTGCTGCCGCAGCCGCTTTGACCAGGACGGAGATCCAGCGAACGACGGTTCCCCCGAACGAGAAGGCCACTGCCGCGGCCTGGCAGGAATGGCTCGGCCACCAACGCACCATGGGCAAGAACCCCGTGCCTGACTTCGCCAACCCGAACCAGCTGAACCGGTTCGACTGGTACCAGACCCACCAATGGGCGGTGCCCTACCCCGGAGACCCGAAGATCTATGCGCCGTCGCAGGTTCCCGGCGGCGACAGCCCGGGCGACGGAGACTGACGCTCGGACTGCCAGCAACTCAACAGCACGACACGACGGCCCGCCGGACTTTCCGGCGGGCCGTCCGCGTCGCCGACACCCGTCCCAGCTCACCGCGTTGAGGCGTCGGCTTTGCCAAAGCGGCAGACCGCGGCGTCCATCGGAGCCGTAGCGCGCTCCTTCATACGCCACGTGGTCTCGACTGGGCCGTAGTGAACACTGTTGGACCAAATCTAGCCAAGGCAAAACCCCGTGATGAAGCCACTCGGGGTCTTTGCCGTCACTGGATGGTGGAGGTGCCGGGATCCGTCGCTCTCCGAACTCGTTCCTCGTCCGGAGAGCTCCTCCCGATTCCCGACTGCAACCCAAGCCAACAAATGGCAAGACCCCGGCGAAAAGCGTGCCGGGGTCTTGCCATTTGTGGAGGTGCCGGGATCCGTCGGCCACACAGTCACTCGCTGACGCTCGCTCCTGGCCTCCTCCCGATTCCCGACGAAACACAAGCCACAACGACAAAGACCCCGCAAACTACGCGGGGCCTTGCCGTTGTGGAGGTGCCGGGAATCGAACCCGGGTCCTTCGTCGCTTTGATGGGTCTTCTCCGGGCGCAGTGTGCTTTGTCTCTACTCGGCCTCACCGATCATGCACACAAGTCGGTGTGACAGGCCCAGTCGCTGTGAGTTGTCCCGTCCTGTCCCGCGACCGAGCAGGACGGTGAGTCACCTAGCTGATGCCAGCATCCGGGCCGGTGACGAACCCGGGCTGACAGACCCGTTATCGCTGATTAGGCAGCGAGAACGAAGTCAGCGCGATTACTATCGGCGCTTATTTTTGTGTGCATCGCTTTTTTAACGAGGTCAGCAATGCGGTCCTCGGCCCGCTTCTCCTCATCTCGACGTCCGAAGTCGAGACCATTCACCCCCTGGTCGTGGAACCTGGTGATCGCCGGACGGCGGTCTCAGCCATCATGCCACGTCCGGCGTCCCGGCCGCAGCAGCATTCACAGCAGGGCAACGCGCAGCGGGAAGATACCCCTCCCCCCTATCTGGCGAGCACTGCGACACCGCGCTATGCTCGGCCTAGCGGTTACCCCCGGAGGGTATAGGAGACAGTATGGACCAGCCCGGCTACAGCGATCACAAGCAGGCGCACCTCAAGCGGCTCCGGCGCATCGAGGGCCAGATTCGCGGCCTGCAGCGGATGGTCGAGTCCGACACGTACTGCATCGACGTGCTGACCCAGGTATCCGCCGCCACCCGGGCGCTGGAGTCGGTCGCCCTCGCCCTGCTGGACGAACACCTCGGCCACTGCGTGAGCAACGCCATCGCCGCCGGCGGCGACGAGGCCGACGCCAAGCTCAAGGAGGCGTCCGCCGCCATCGCCCGCCTCGTCAAGTCGTAAAGCCGTGCAACGAGAGGAACAAGCAATGACCACCACCAGCTACCAGGTCACCGGCCTGACCTGCGGCCACTGCGTCAACGCCGTCACCCAGGAACTCACCGAGCTCCCCGAGGTAACCAAAGTCGAGATCGACCTGAAGGCCGGCGAGGTCTCCACGGTGACCGTCACCAGCAGCGAGCCACTCACCGAGCAGCAGGTCTCCGACGCCCTGGACGAGGCCGGCGACTACCGGCTGGCGGGATGACCAGCACCAAGACCGACACCCAGCCGGTGGAGTACACCATCGGCGGCATGACCTGCGCCTCGTGCGCGGCCCGGATCGAGAAGAAGCTGAACCGGCTGCCCGGCGTCCAGGCCACCGTCAACTACGCCACCGGCGTCGCGTCGGTGCTGGCCGAACAGCCGGCCGACGTGGTCGGCACCGTCGAGAAGATCGGCTACACGGCCGAACCCCGCAAGGGCAATGAGCCGGAGGATGACCGGGAGTTCCGGCAACTGCGGGCAAGGCTGCTGGTCAGCCTGGTCCTGGCCGTCCCGGTCGCGGTGTTCGCCATGGCGCCCGGCGCCGACACCCGAACCTGGCACTGGCTCGCGCTCATCCTGGCCACCCCGGTGGTCAGCTGGGGCGCCTGGCCGTTCCACCGCTCTGCGCTGCTGCAGGCCCGGCACGCCAGCACCAGCATGGACACCCTGGTCTCGATCGGCGTCACCGCCAGCTACCTGTGGTCGATCTACGCAATGGCCAGCGGCGGCCGCGACCTCTACCTCGAGGTGGCGAGCACCGTCACCGTGCTGATCCTGCTCGGCCGGTTCCTGGAGCTGCGGGCCCGGCGCGCATCCGGCTCGGCCCTGCGCGCGCTACTCGACCTCGGCGCCAAGCAGGCCACCGTCCGGCAGCCGGACGGCACCGAGACCGTGGTGCCGATCGAACGGCTCGCGGTCGACGACGTCTTCGTCACCCGGCCGGGCGAGAAGGTCGCCACCGACGGCGTCGTGGTGGACGGCGTCAGCACCCTCGACACCTCCGCCATCACCGGCGAGTCGCTGCCGGCCGAGATCGGCGTGGGCGATCCGGTGGTCGGCGCGACCGTGAACCTCTCCGGACGGCTGCTGGTGCGCGCCACCCGGGTCGGCTCCGACACCCAGCTGGCCCAGATCGCCCGGCTGGTCGCCGAGGCACAGAGCGGCAAGGCCGCGGCCCAGCGACTGGCCGACCGGGTGTCGTCGGTGTTCGTCCCGGTGGTGCTCGTCCTCGCGCTGCTCACCCTGGCCGGCTGGCTGGTCACCGGCCACTCGGTGGACGCCGCCTTCACCGCCGCGGTCGCGGTGCTGATCATCGCCTGCCCGTGCGCGCTCGGCCTGGCCACCCCGACCGCGCTGCTGGTCGGCACCGGCCGTGGCGCGCAGCTCGGCATCCTGATCCGCGGACCGCAGGTGCTCGAATCGGCCGCCGCCATCGACACCGCGGTGCTCGACAAGACCGGCACCGTCACCTCCGGCCGGCTGCACCTGGTCGGCCTGCACCCCGCCGCCGGCATCGAGCCGAACACGCTGCACCGGCTGGCCGCAGCGGTGGAACACGCCTCCGCGCACCCGATCGCCACCGTCATCGCCGCCAGCTACCAGGCCGAACTCCCGCCCGTGACCAGTCCCCGTGACACCGGTGGCCTGGGCGTGGCCGGCGGGGTCGAGGGACGGCAGGTCCTCGTCGGCCGGCTCGGCTGGCTGCGGGACGCGTGGCCTGACACCGAGCCCTCGAAGCAGCTCGTCGAGGCCGCCGAGCAGGCCGAGCAGGCCGGTCAGACCCCGGTCTGGGTCGGCTGGGACGGCCAGATCACCGGCGTCATCGTGGTCGCCGACACCGTCCGGCCGAGTTCGGCGGCGGCGATCCGGCAACTGCATCAGCTCGGGCTGCGCACCGTCCTGCTCACCGGCGACAACCAGCGGGCGGCGAAGACCGTGGCCGAACAGGTCGGCATCGACGAGGTGATCGCCGGCGTGCTGCCCACCGAGAAGGCGCACACCATCAGCCGGCTGCGCGCCGACGGCCGGACGGTCGCGATGGTCGGCGACGGCATCAACGACGCCGCCGCGCTGGCCGAGGCCGACCTGGGCCTGTCGATCGGCGGCGGCAGCGACATCGCGCTGGAGGCGTCCGACCTGACCCTGGTGCAGCCCGACCTGCTGCTGGCCGCCGACGCGATCCGGCTCTCCCGGGCCACCCTGCGCACCATCAAGGGCAACCTGGTCTGGGCGTTTGGCTACAACGTGGCCGCGATCCCGCTGGCCGCGCTCGGCCTGCTGAACCCGATGATCGCCGGCGCCGCGATGGCGTTCAGCTCGGTGTTCGTGGTGACCAACAGCCTGCGGCTGCGCCGGTTCCGTCCCGAGCGCTAGACCGACCGCTCATACAACGCGACCGATCGCCGCGGCTCGAAGCCGAGCGAGGCGTAGAGCCGGCCGGCGCCGCTGGCGTTCTCGCTGTCCACCGACAGCCCGGCCCGGTCCAGCCCCTGCTCGGCGCCAGCCCGCAGCGACGCCGCCAGGCCGGCTCGGGCCAAGCCCCGCCCGCGCGCCCGTTGCCGGGTGCCGACCAGGTCGATCCACAGCTCCCCCGGCTGCCACACCCGGCCGATCACGTAGGCATCCACCGAGCCGTCCTCGGCCACGCCGACGAAGGTCAGTTCCGGCCGGAACGACCGCGACTCGATCAGGTCCCGCCACCGCTCCGGGGTGCGCGGCGATGACCCCCAGTGCTGGGCGAACGCGTCGTTGTGGGCCAGCCGCAGCTGCTCGGCCAGCTCGGAACGGTACGGCTGCACCACCCCATCGACCTTCGGCAAGGCATCGACCTCGGGCAACGAGCCGGGCAGCGGCCGCTCCAGGTCGTGGAAGTGCCGGGCAACCTGGTAGCCCCGGCGCTCCAGCAGCCGCCGGGCGGACGCGCCCGCGAGGCCGCCCCGGGCACGCAGCATGGCCGGCGCGTCCGGATGCCGCTGCCGCAGCAACTCCGCCAACCGGGGTTCCATCGCGTCCATCAGCTGCCGACCGATGCCGCGGCCGCGGTGGTCGGGGTGCACGCCGCCGTCCAGGTAGCCGCTGGCTACGCCGGCTCCGTCCAGGTTGCTGCTGGCCGAGATGTTCGTGAAGCCGACCAGCTGACCGTCCTGCCAGGCCGCCAGCGAATGCTCGGCAGGGTCGAAGCCAGCGGACGAGAGCTCCTCTGCCAGGTCCGCCTCGTCGTAGAACTCTTCGAGGCCGTCGACCTTGCCCAGCAGGTTCACCAGCTCGGTCCAGGCCGGCAGCGACTCTGTGTCCAGCGGCCGGAGGTCGACCGTCATGCCCGGAACCCCGCCGCGACCTGCTCCAGCCGCTGCCGGTAGCTCCGCCACCAGGTCGCGTCCGCTGGCGGCAGGTTGTCGTTCCGCTCGGCCAGGCCGATCCGGCCGTCGGCGAGTTCCCGCACGATGTCGGCGTGGCCGGCGTGCCGGTTCGTCTCGGCGAGGACGTGCACCAGGATCTGGTGCAGGCTGACCTCTCGGCGCTCCGCCGGCCACCAGGGGACGCTGCCCAGCGCGTCCAGCTCCAGCGCCTCGACGGTGGCGTCGGAGTGCTGCCACACCCGGTGATACAGCCCGACGATCTGCTCCCGCGACTCCTCGGCGGTCGCCCACAGGTCGGCGTTCGGCTCGGCGTCCTCGGCGAACCACGGGAACTGCTGCGGGAACGGCCGGCCGAACGTGTCACCGAGATAGCCCGCTTCGACGCTGGCCACGTGCTTGACCAGGCCCAACAGGTTGGTGCCGGTCGGGGTCAGCGGCCGGCGGGCGTCGTACTCCGAGGCACCCTCGAGCTTCCACAGCAGGTCCTCGCGGGCCCGCTGCAGGTAGCGCCGCAGATCGGCCTTGAAATCCATGCCCCGCCCACACCCCTTGAAGAGCTCAGCTCAGTCCGAGCAGCTCGGCTCCGTTGTGCCACAGCACCTGTCGCAGCCAATCATCACCGAACCCCCAGCCGAGCAGCGACTCAATTTGGTGGGCGTAGTCGTACGGGATGTTCGGGAAGTCGCTGCCCAGCACGATCTTGTCGGCCACCGCGGCGTACCCGGCCAGCACCGACGGCGGCACCGGGGCACGCCGGTTCAGGAAGTCGGTGCCGACCATGGTGGTGTCCAGCCGGACGTTGCGATAGCGCCGCGCCAGCTCCAGGTGCTCGGCGTACTCCGGCGCGCCGCCGTGCGCGATCACCGCGGCCAGCGACGGGTGCCGGCGCAGCACCGCGGCCATCGGGCCGGGGCCGGTGTGCGCACCCGGCAACGGTCCGGAGCCGCAATGCACCACAACCGGCACCCCGGCCTCGGCCAGCAACCCCCAGGCCTGGTCCAGCACCTCATCGCTCGGGTCGAAGCCGCCGACCTGGACGTGCACCTTGAAGATCCGGGCGCCGGCGGCCAGTGCGGCCTTGACGTCCGCCGCGGCCGACGGCTCGGCGAAGAAGGTGGCGCTGTGGACCGCCGACGGATGCTCGGCGGCGAACGTCGCGCACCAGTCGTTCAACCACGCCGCCATACCCGGCTTGTGCGGGTAGCACAGGGTGGGGAACCGGCGAACCCCGAGCGAGTCGAGCGCCGCGATCCGGTCGGCCTCGGGCTGCCGGTACCGGATCGGCCAGGCGGTGCCGTAGTGCCGCTCGGCCTGATCGAAGTAGGCCCACACCTTGGCCAGCATCCGTTCGGGCAGGAAGTGCACGTGCACGTCGGCCAGGCCGGGCAGCCCCAGCCCGCGCCAGACGTCCGGCACCTCGGCGTCGGTCAGCACCGCTAGCTGTAGCGGCCCTTGAGCCGGCGGCCCAGCTCCCGGCGCACCTCCCGGTCGGCGTCCCGCTTGGCGATGTCCTGCCGCTTGTCCCAGGACTTCTTGCCCCGAGCCAGCGCCAGCTCCACCTTCACCTTGCCCTCGTTGAAGTACAGCGACAGCGGCACCAGGGTCAGCCCGGACTCCTTCGTCTGGCCGATCAGCTTCAGGATCTGGCCCTTGTGCAGCAGCAGCTTGCGGACCCGGCGCGGGGTGTGGTTCGTCCAGGAGCCGAAGGCGTACTCCGGGATGTGCACGTTGTGCAGGTACACCTCGCCGTCATCGATGGTGGCGAACGCATCGGCCAGCGATGCCCGTCCCTCGCGCAGCGACTTGACCTCGGTGCCCATGAGCACCACGCCGCACTCGTAGGTGTCGACGATGGCGTAGTCGTGCCGGGCCTTCTTGTTCTGGGCGATCAGCTTGCGAGCGGGCCGGTTCGAGGATTTAGCGGTGGCCATACTCCAACGCTACAGCCGGACGTAAAGCCGTAATGTCAGCCAGGCGGTGAACGCGGCCAGCACCACGCCGGCGATCAGCCCGATACCGCCGGCCAGCAGGATGTCGTTGCCGAAGATCGGCTGCAGGATCCGCGACTTCACCTGGTCGCCGAGCAGCCCGTCCAGGAAGACCAGCTTCGCGATCCAGTTGCCGACCATCGCCAGCACCGCGCCGACCACCGCGGCCACCATCGCCTCGATCACGAACGGCAACTGGGTCATCCAGCGGGACGCGCCGACCAGCCGCATGATGCCGGTCTCATTGCGGCGCTGCTGGGCCGCCACCTGGATGGTGTTGGCCATCTGCAGCAGCGCGCAGATGCCGACGATCACCGCCATCACGTACGAGCCGAGCCGGCCGGTGTCGAACAGCCGCAGCATGGTCTTGAGGCTGACGTCCTGGTTCTGCACCTGCTCCACGCCGGTCGCCTTCGCGTACCGGGCGGCCACCGGCAGGTAGTCGTGCTTGAGGTCCTTCAGCTTGATCGTGAACGACGACGGGATGGCCCCCGGACCGGCCTCGTCCACCACCTTGTCGCCGAGCCGCTTCTTGGCGATCTGGGTCGCTTCGTCCTGGTCGATGTAGGCAACCGAGGTGATCTGCGGGTCGTTCTGCAGCCGGTCCTGCAGCGCCTGTCGCTCGCTGCCGGTCACCGCGTGCTTGCAGTTGCTGCCCGGCGCCTGGTTCGAGGTGGCGGTGCACAGGTAGATCGAGACGTTGATCTTGTCCTTGTACGCCGTCTGGGTCTTGTCGATCTCGGTCCGGATCAGCAGCGCGCCGCCGAGGAAGAACAGCGCGATGCCGGTGGAGAGGACGAGGGCGACGGTCATGCTGGCGTTGCGCCGAAGCCCGGTGGCGACCCCGGACATCAGGTAGCTAGCGCGCACGGTTGAATGCTCCGATCACTTCGGCTTGGTTCGTCGGCTTGGGTGGCGGGGCGGTCAGCGACCGACGCCGTAGACGCCGCGGTTCTGGTCCCGCACGACGTGACCGAGGTCGAGCTCGATCACCCGGCGGCGCATCGCGTCCACGATGTTGTTGTCGTGGGTGGCCATCACGACCGTGGTGCCCTTGCGGTTGATCCGCTCCAGCAGGCCCATGATGCCCTGGCTGGTGTCCGGGTCGAGGTTTCCGGTGGGCTCGTCGGCCAGCAGCACCAGCGGCCGGTTGACGAACGCCCGGGCGATCGCGACCCGCTGCTGCTCACCGCCGGACAGCTCGTTCGGGTAGCGGTGCGCCTTGCCGTCCAGCCCCACCATCTCCAGCACCTCGGGCACCGAGCGCTGGATGAACCGCTGCGACTTGTTGATCACCTCCAGCGCGAAGGCGACGTTCTCGAACACCGTCTTCTTCGGCAGCAGCCGGAAGTCCTGGAACACGCAGCCGATGCCGCGGCGCAGCTCGGGCACCTTGCGGCCGGGCAGCCGGGCGATGTCCTTGCCGTTGACGATCACGCTGCCGCGGGTGGGGGTGTCCTCGCGCAACAGCAGCCGCAGCACCGACGACTTGCCGGAGCCGGAGGCGCCGATCAAGAAGACGAACTCGCCCTTGTCGATCTCGAGGGAGACTCCGTCGAGCGCCGGACGGGTGCTTGCCGGGTAGATCTTGGTGACGTTCTGGAGGGCAATCACGGAAGGCCATGCTACCGCGCTCCTAGCGGGCGGCCCGGGCACCCGCGCCCGTCGATCTGGGCAAAACCCTTCCGCGGTCAGGTCGGAAGTGACAAGCTCCGTCCGGATTGGCCACGAAAGGGGTATCGGGCATGGGACGACGTCTGAGCACATTCTTAATCGCCGGAGCCGTCGCGGCGACCGCGGCCGGCCTGCTGGCGAGCCCAGCCGCCGCCATCGACACCTACAACTCATCCCCCGCGCCCGAGCGCACCGAGACCGGCGCGCTGCTGGTGCTCTGGGACACCAACGGCGACGGGGTGGACGACTCGTTCGACTGGCACTGCAGCGGCGCGATGATCGACCGGGACACCTTTCTGACCGCCTCGCACTGCATCGTGGACTGGTCCGCCGACCCGTCGCTCGACCACTTCTACGTCTCGCTCGACCAGGACGTGCAGGGCGAACTGGACGCCGCCGCGGCGCTCGGGCTGTCCGGCGCGGCCGAGGCGCAGTACTTCACCAGCCACGGTGAGGCGGTGGAGGGTCGCGGCATCGCCGACCCGAGCTACCAGAAGGCCCAGTCGAACCCGCACGACATCGCGGTGGTCGACTTCGCCGACCGGTCGCGCACCCCGGCCGACGTGTGGAGCTTCACCCCGGCCCGGCTGCCGGCGGCCGGCCAGCTGTCGGCGCTGTCGGAGGCCCAGCTGAACGCCGCTCCGTGGCTGGCAGTCGGCTACGGCACCGAGGAGGCCCAGAACGGTCCCGGCGGTCAGACCCACCCGGGCGGCGGCACCCGGCTGAAGGCCAGCCTCGGCTTCAACTCGCTCAACCCGTCCTGGGTGCGGCTGTCGATGATCGAGGCCCAGGGTTACGGCGGTGCCTGCTACGGCGACTCCGGCGGGCCGAACTTCGTCACCCCGGACGGGACGATGCTGCTGGCCGGCGACACGGTCACCGGCGACGGCCCGTGCTACGCCACCAACGTCATCTACCGGACCGACACCGATGCGGCGCGATCGTTCCTGGCGCCGTTCGTCCAGCTGCCGTGACCCTCGATCGGAGCCGCCGGCAGCGTCGTGCCGCCTCCTCCGGGCCCGAGTCGGCCGGCCCGGCGGTGGAAACCCCGGACCAGGACGAGCTGCCGGTCGCCGGCGTGCCGCTGCCCGGGTTGACGCTGCCGGTCCGCCCGTCGCTGCGGGTCGGCGCGGTGGACGACCCGGCCGAGGTGGAGGCCGAGTCGGTGGCCGACCTGGTGGTGGACGCGCTGCGGCGCAGCCCGGCGGCCGATGGCGTGCCGGGCGCTGCGGCTGTCGGCCCAGTCGGCCCTGTCGAACCTGGTCACGAGCACGGTCCGGTGCGCCGGGCGGCCACGGTGGGCGCGGCCGGTGGTCCGGTGGACGCCGAGGCGACCGCGTCGATCGAGCAGTTGCGCGGCGGTGGGCAGCCGCTGCCCGGCGGTATCCGGCGCAGCATGGAGTCGGCGTTCGGCACCGACCTGTCCGGGGTTCGGGTGCACACCGGCCCGACCGCGTCCCGGCTGAACTCGCAGCTCGGCGCGCACGCGTTCACCACCGGCAACGACATCGTGTTCGCTGACGGGCTGCCGGACGTCTCCCGGCCGGACGGGCAGCGGCTGATGGCGCACGAGCTGACCCACGTGCTGCAGCACCGCGGCGCCGACACCCTCAGCGCGCTGCGCCGCCACGCCGTCCAGCAGCCGGCGCCGGAGGCGGTGGAGCACGTCCAGCTCGGCACGGTCGCGTTCACGCTCCGGCCGGCGGAGCCTGCGGACCCTGCCACGGCAGCGATCCGCCGGGTGTTCGATGTCGCCGTCAAACCCTGCGTCGTGGGCGAGGGCAAGGTCTACTACATCGAGAACATCGTCATCTCGGACGTGCCCAAGGGGCCGAGCAAGTCGGGGATGCCGGAGCACGGCGGCAAGTCGTTCCACCATGAGAGCGCCTACACCTGGCTGGAGCGGCAGGTGACCCAGTACGCCGGCAAGCCACTCGCCGAGGTGGTGGCGGACATGGTCAAGTACGGCCTCGGGGGCTATCCGCAGATGGCCGATCCCGGCGCCGACGCGATGGCGCAGGTCATGGCGCTCAACAGTTACTTCCACGGGTTCCTGGTTGCCGAGGCGAAGCGGGCGCAAGGGTGGCTCGGCCCGACCAACACCCACTCGAAGCAGGGCGGCAAGATCTCGGCCGCGATCCGCGCGCTGAAGAGCAAGGGGTGGACCAAGGAGACCGTCTTCGGTGCGCTGACCGAGAGTTTCGAACCGGGGCCACAGGTCCAGGGCAGGGCCAAGTTCGAGGCGGCCCGACGGCACAGCGACGCGTTCTACGAGGCCAACAAGCTGTTGCTGGAGCAGGAGGGCCCGGAGGCGACGATCGACCTACGGGAGCACGAGGACATCGTGGAGCTGATCTACGACTGGGATACCCAGTTCTGGGACGAGTCCTTCGTGGACATGTAGGCCGACGCTGCCTCAGGCGGCGTGGCTGGACCGCCGCTCAGGCAGCTTGGCTGGACCGCCGCTCAGGCGGCCTGGCTGGACCGGCGCTCAGGCGGCCTGGCTGGACCGGCGCCAGCGGATGCCGGCCTCGATGAAGCCGTCCAGGTCACCATCCAGCACCGCGGACGGGTTGCCGACCTCGTAGTCGGTGCGCAGGTCCTTCACCAGCTGGTACGGGTGCAGCACGTAGGAGCGCATCTGGTTGCCCCAGCTGGAGCTGCCGTCCTTGAGCGCGTTCATGGCGGCCTGCTCCTCCTCACGGCGGCGTTCGAGCAGCTTGGCCTGCAACACCGCCATCGCCGAGGCCCGGTTCTGGATCTGGGACCGCTCGTTCTGGCAGCTGACCACGATGCCGGTCGGCAGGTGGGTGATCCGTACCGCCGAGTCGGTGGTGTTCACGCCCTGGCCACCGGGACCGGACGACCGGTAGACGTCCACCCGCAGGTCGTCCTCGGAAATCTCGACGTGGTCGGCCTGCTCGACGACCGGCAGCACCTCGACCCCGGCGAAGCTGGTCTGCCGGCGGCCCTGGTTGTCGAACGGGCTGATCCGGACCAGCCGGTGGGTGCCCTGCTCGACGCTCAGGGTGCCGTAGGCGTAGGGCGCCTTCACCTGGAAGGTGGCCGACTTGATGCCGGCCTCCTCGGCGTAGGACGTCTCGTAGACCTCGGTCGGGTAGTTGTGCCGCTCGGCCCAGCGCAGGTACATCCGCAGCAGCATCTCGGCGAAGTCGGCGGCGTCCACCCCGCCTGCCTCGGACCGGATGGTGACCAGCGCCTCGCGCGCGTCGTACTCACCGGAGAGCAGGGTCTGCACCTCGAGCTCGCCGATCGCCTTGGCCAGCTTCGGCAGCTCGGTCTCGACCTCGGCCCGGGACTCGGCGTCGTCGGCCTCGGCGGCCATCTCCCAGAGCACCTCGGCATCGTCGAGGCGGGTGCGCAGGTCGGTGACCCGGCGGATCTGGTTCTGGGTGTGGTTGAGCTTGGTGGTGACCTTCTGCGCGTTCTCCGCGTCGTTCCAGAGGTCCGGGTCGGAGGCCTGCTGTTCGAGCTCGGCCACCTGGCCGCGCAGCGCCGCGACGTCGAGCACGGCCTCGATATTGCTCATCGTGGCCGAGAGCTCCTTGAGCTCGGCAGGTACGTCAGTCACAGCAGCCCAGCCTACTGGTCGGTCAGCCCGCCGCGGTGCCCCTGTGGATAGTCAGCCGCCGGTGGTGTCGGCGGAGGTCTGCCGGGCGCCGGCTTCGGACTCCGGTTCGTCGGCGAGCACCCGGCCGTACCGGTCCAGCACCCGCTGCCGAAGTCGTGCGTCGCTGCGCGGCACCGGCTGGATGAAGATCTCGTCCAGCGAGGCGAACTCCTTGCGCAGTAGCTGGTCGATCCGGACGCAGGCCCGCTCGACCTGCTCGGCCGAACAGCTGTTCTCGAAGTCGACCCGGACGCAGAGCAGGGTCTTGTCGACGCCGGTCATCATGGTGAGCACATCCACCACGTCGAGGATCTCCGGCTGCTCCTCCAGCCGCCCGCTGATCGCCTGCAGCATCCGCCGGTCGGCCTGCTTGCCGATCAGCAGCCCCTTGCAGCTTTGCGCCAGCTCGAACGCGGCGAACACCAGCAGCGCACCGATCAACAGCGAGGCGATGCCGTCGTAGATGCCGTCCTTGGTGAGCTGGTGCAGTGCTACGCCGGCGCCGGCCAGCACCAGGCCGATCAGCGCGGCCGAGTCCTCCAGCACCACGCTCTTGACGGTGGGGTCGTCCGGGTCCTTGATGTAGGAGCGCAGGCTGCGCCGACCCTTCGCGGCGGCGCCCTTGGCCTGCCCGATCGCCTGCCGGAAGCTGATGCCCTCCAGGATCAGCGCGAGGCCCAGCACCGGGTAGTTGATCCAGAGCAGGTGGCTCTCGCCCTCGCCGCCGAGGACGGTGCGCAGCCCCTCGAAGAACGAGAACGCCGCACCGGAGACCAGGATGGTGACCGCGGCCAGCAGCGACCAGAAGTACCGCTCCTTGCCGTAGCCGAACGGGTGCAGCCGGTCGGCCGGACGTTCGGATCGGCGCAGCGCGGTGAGCAGCAACAGTTCGGTGGAGCTGTCGCCGGCCGAGTGTGCGGCCTCGGACAGCAACGCGGCCGAGCCGGAGATCAGCCCGGCGGCCAGTTTGAGCAGGCCGACCCCGATGTTGGCGCCGAGCGCCAGCACCACGGTGAGCGTGCTCTCCTCGCCGGAATCCGGCTTCTTGTCGTTAACCCGGCCACCTGGGGCAGTTGCGCCTGCCGTGTCGTTCGCCACCGGTCCCAGCGTAAGCGCGAACTGTGGACACGGCTCTACACATCACGCCTGGGCGCGCTCGCAGTCGATCTCGACCAGTTAGCTGTCACCGGGCTTAGTGGGGTGATGGCATAGATGAGCGCTAAGCCGTCAGCCCTACAGCTGGTAGTCGCCCGAGTTCGACAGCGATCCAAGGCCACGATAACGACACCGCTGTATGTTCGTGTTGTCGGCCTTGAGATCAGTTCCGACTTTTGGATGTTTTCGTGCCTAACTGTTGATAGCCTCCTTGGCGAGACAAGACAACTCGCCGCAAGGTGATCTCTTTGGGGGCTCCGCGTGAAGCCAAAGCTCGTCATCCTGGCACGAAACGCTGTCGGAGCACTGCTGCTGATTTGCGCCGGCGTGACAGCGCAGGCTTTCCTTGCACCCTCAGCGCACGCTACATACGGCTTCTCTAGCGATCAGATCGTCGCGAAGGCCGAGTCCTACGCCGACGGTTACTACGGTGGGCAGTGCAAGGTCTGGGCACAGAATGTAATCAACGCGGTCCTAGCTGACAATGACATTGCTGCGCGGGTTGGCGGGTACGGCTCACCCGGTGGGGCTTACTACGGCGCGTATGAAAACGCCGGCGCTACGCTCATCAACGCATTGGACGCACGTCCGGGCGATCTGGTTCAGGTCGTTAACGCGGCTCAGAAGAACTCTGACTATCCCTCGGGAAGACTTCACACCGCAATAATCGTGGGTATGACCGCTACTCCCGGCACTTTTCAGTTACGTGACTCCAACTGGAATCTCACCGGACAGGTGTCCACCCATACCTTGGACGTTGTGGCCTGGGCGCACGCTGGGGGTTCCGAGGCATACTTCTGGCGCTTCGCTATTCCGGCTGCCAGCAGCGTTGTTCACTCGTTTGCGGATGGGACCTTTGTAAGCTACGGCGGAGATGTCTACCGGATCGCCGGGGGTGCACCCATTTACGTCTCAACTTGGTCCATCTTCGGAGGCACTCAACCCACGGTCGCTCTTTCCTTTACTGATTGGTCGTCACTGAAGTCTCGGCCAGTCAACGGGACTGATATATCAGCTGCCGGGAATGGAACCGTCTACCGCATCGTAGGCGGCGCTCCACTGGTCGTAACCTCGTGCACGATCGGAACAACTAACTTCTGCGCAGATGCAATACCCGTCGACCCGTACTCCATCAGTCACCTAGACCATTTGAATGCTGTACCGGACAACGGCTCAGATCTCGCTGTCGCGCTTGCCAGTGGCGGGACTGGGTCGGTCTATCGCGTGGTAGGTGGCGCTCCACTTGTTGTGACCTCATGCACGATCGGAACGACCAACTTCTGCGGTGATTCCGTTCCGATCGACCCCTTCGCAGTCGCTCACTTAGACCACCTAAACGCAGTACCCGCAAACGGCTCGGACCTGGCACTCGCGCTAAGTTCTGGTGGGACGGGGTCGGTTTACCGAACAGTTGGGGGCGCTCCGCTCGTCGTTTCAGCCTGCAGTATCGGTACCACGAATTTCTGCGCGTACGCGGTCCCGATCGACCCGTTTGCACTCACTCACCTAGATCATTTGAACGCGACTCCTGCCAACGGGTCGGACGTCGCGCTCGCAGTTGGTGGTGGGGGCACTGGCACCGTCTACCGCGTTGCAGGCGGCGCGCTATTCGTGGTACCAGCCTGCAATATTGCGTCTACAGACTTCTGCGCCGATGCCGTTGCAATCGACCCCTACGCAACTGACCATCTTGACCATCTCAATTCCCAACCTGACCCGGGCACGATCGTCGCGACGACACCATCTGGATCTTATTGGTCGTTCGACGGCACATGCAGAAGTGAAACCGCCCCTCGGTCAGGCGCGATCACGGTCGCCGACGGTGGCGTCGACGCATACGCGACGTGCAATGCTGCCTAAGGGTGGAGGACTCAATTCAGTCGGGCATCATCTAGTTAGGTCGAAGCCTGGGAGCATCAACGTTGCGCAGCGACGTGACAACGCGGCCCCGACACCGCATCGAATGCTTCCAGCTCTGACTCGCGACCTGCCTACACCGCAGGAAGCAGACCCGCGTGGGCAAGTACCGATTCATGACGGTCCACATGCGAACTCTGGCAAGTTCTAGGTTGTTCTAAGTTTTCAAGAGCCATCTAGAACTTATTAGAACTTTCTGCGGCCATAGTCCAGGGTCATTCAGCCGAGGGTGGAGCGGGCGGTCGCAGTGGCGTGCTGGTCGACGCCGCTCGGCTTGCCGATTACCGCGTCGAAGGCCAGCCGGGTGTGCTGCCGGCAATCGAGCCGGACGGTGACCCCGTCGGTCCGGGCAGCGACCCGGATGCCTGCTCGGTCGGGGTCGCGGGCGAGGTAGTCGCCGACCGCTCGCTGCACCCCGGCCAGCGGCAGCGCCCCGGTGAGCGGCTGGGTGCGGGCCGTCCGGGCGTCGATGGAGTTGGCGGCGGCCAGCGCGGCGCCGTCGCACACGCTCTGCAGGTCACGCTGCCGGGTGTAAGCGTCGCTGGCCAGCACCGCGCCGGCCACCACCAGCAGCGCGATCAGGAAGAAGCCCAGCACCAGCGGGATGGTGGACCCGTCCTCGGCCTTGAGGTCGAGGCGCCGGCCTCTCATCGCAGTGTGCGGGTTTGCAGTGGCCGGAACTCGTCGACGTGCACGACGTACCGGCCGACGGTGGTGATGCCGCGGCCGGACAGCAGCCGGGGGACCGCCGGCAGTCGCTGGTGGCGGATGACGCAGACCTGGAACTCCGTGCCGGCGGCCAGCGTCGGGGGCTGTTGCGGGCCGGTCTGGCAGTCGCCGCCGGGCGACACGTACCGAAGTTCGACGTCTCCGGGCTTCAGACCCTGGTTGCCGAGCGCGATCCGCAGCGCCGCATCGGCTCGTACCCGCTCGCGGCCGGCGTCCGCGGTGGCGATCGCGCGGCCGACATCCCTCGCCGCACCGGTGGTGGCCAGCCGGCTGCGCTGCACCACCGCGACCGCGACGATCAGGTAGACCAGCGGCACCAGCACCAGCAGCGCCACGAAGATGAACTCGATGATCGCGCTGCCGTCCTCGTCCTGCCAACGTGAGCCGCTCATGGCCGGTCTCGCAGCGACTGCCCGGTGACATCGACGGTGACGAATGCTCCGATCGGCACCAGCAGCGAGCGGATGCGTCCCCGGCAGCGGACCTGGGCGATGGACATTCCGCTTGCCGGATCGACCAGTTGAGCGCCGGTGCAGGTCAGTCGGGCGGCCATCCCGGGGCCGAGCCCCTGCCGGATCAGCTGCCCGGCCCGGTCGGCGCCGCTGCCCGGCGGCACGTCGGCGTTCGCGGCGTACCGGGCACCGTCGGCGGCGGCCGCCCCGGCCACCGACCGTACGTAGAACAGCGCCGCAACCTGCAGCACCCCGAACAGCAGGAACACCAGCAGCACCACGATCAGCGAGAACTCGACGACCGCCGAGCCACGTTCGTCGGCGAGGACGCCCAGCCGACCGGCTACCCGGTTCCTGATTACTGGGTGCCGCCGGTGACCGAGTCGATTGCGTTCGAGATGGCGTCGGTGATCTTGGACTTGAACACGCCGAAGATCACCACCACCAGGCCGGCCGACATCACCGTGATCATCACCCAGCCGGGCACGTCGCCCCGCTCTGGATCGTCCCCTCGCACCCGGCGCCGGGCAGCCAGGTAGAGGCTGCCCACCCAAGCAGCGGCGAGCTGGGCCTGGATCATCGGCATGTCCCTTTCTTCGGTGAATTGATTGCTGCAATTGCTGGTTCGTCATCGGGCCAGCGAGACCAGCGTCAGCAGGCCGGGGTAGAGGGCGAAAAGCACGGTGACCGGCAGGATCAGGAACACGACCGGCACCATCATCTGCAGTTCCTTGCGACCGCCGGCCTCCAGCAGTGCCCGCTTGGCGGTCTCGCGCACGTCGCTGGCTTGCGCGTGCAGCACACCGGCCAGCGGGGTGCCGCGCTCGATCGCGACCACGACGCCCTGCAGGAACCGGCTGAACGGTTCGAGCGTGGTGCGCTGGGCGAGGTCAGACAGCGCCCGGGCGATCGGCAGGCCGGCGCGGGCATCGTCCAGTGCCGTCCGCAGATCCCGGGTGAGTTCGCCGCGGGTCAACCGGCACACCCGCTGAAGGGCATCCACCGGTGACTCACCCGCGACCACCGCCAGTGCGAGCAGGTCGGCCAGCACCGGGAACTCCGCGAGCATCGCCGCTTCGCGAGCGGCCAACTGCCAGCTGAGCCACCAGTCGCGGGCCAGCGCGCCGCCAGCGCCGCCGACCAGGGCGGCTCCGGCGATCAGCACCGGGTCGGCGCCACCGCGCAACGAGGTGAGGACGGTGAGTCCCAGCGCGCCGCCAGCGAGTCCGAGGGCGCCCCACACCACCTGCTCGATCCGGAATTCCTCGACGCTGGCGGTGCTTCCCATCCCGCCCAGCCGGCGCCGTACCGACTGCGATCCGCCGGCGTACCGGTCCAGCCAGCCCACCAGTCGGCGGAGCGTCGCTGGCCATAACCCGGTCGCGGGCGTCGTTGGTCGGCGCCCGAGCAGCCGGGACGGCGCCGCGGTCTCCGCCAGGTAGGGCTCCAGCCGATCCGCCAACCTGATTGGCCGCAGCGGAGGCGACCGGAAGAGCACCGTCAGCGCGCCGCAACTGAAGAGCACGCCGAGCACCGCGCCGAGCCAGCCGGTCATCGCAACACCCGCGGTTCTTCGGGCAGCCGGCCGATGCGCACCATGATCCGATACGCCACCAGGCAGACGGCAGCGCCGATGCCGAGCAGCAACACCCCGCCGGACGAGTCGTAGCTGCGCAGCGCGCCGCCCTGGCTGCCGAGCAGCAGCAAAACCAGCCACGGGGCGGCGACCGCGAGCCGGGCCGCGTTCACCGTCCAGCCCTGCCGGGTCTCCAGTTCGCCCCGGGTGCGGGCGTCTACCCGCAGCAGTTCGGACAGGGTCCGCAACACCGCGCCGAGATCGGTGCCGCCAACCTCACGGGCCACCCGCAGCGTCTCGCACACCCGGTCCCCCACCGGGTCGGCCAGGTCGACCTTGAGCGCGTCCAGGCAGTCCCCGAACCGCCCGGTCGCCCGGTAGTTGGCCGCGAACCGGGTGAACGGTGGGCGCAGCGATGCCGGCCCGCTGGTGCCCAGCCCAGCCAGGCCCTCAGGCAGCGACATGCCGGCCCGTACCGCGGAGGCCAGGTTGTCGATCGCCTCGGGCCACAACTCGCGCAACGCCAACTGCCGTCGGAGCCGAAGCCTTCGGACGAGGACCACCGGCGCGGGCACCGCGAAGGCTGCGAAGCAGCACGCGACCGCGAGGGTTCCGGTGACCAGTTGCACCATCAGCAACGCCAGCGTGCCGGCGAGCACCTGGAGCGCCAGCAACTGGCGAGCGGACACCGACTCGACCCCGGCCTGGCGAAGGAGTTCCGCGCGCTTGGCCTGCCAACCCGGCCGGTCGGTTGGTCGCCGATCGGGTGCCCGGGGACCGCTGCGCCAGGCCAGCAGCAGCCCCACTCCGAACAGCAGGCCGAGGAACGCGCCCATCAGCCGGGTCGCCCGGGGTCGAACCGAGAAGCCCGCAACAACTCCGCCGGGTCGTACCCGGCCGCCTGATAGCGCTCCGGGTGCGGTGGATAACCGCCGGCCCGAGTCAACTGCCCGTTCTGCGTAGTGAAGATCTCGGAGGTCTCGATGACCTCGCCCTCGGTTCGTCCGGTCACCCCGAGCACCTCGCGCACCCGGCGCTGGCCACGATGATCGGTGCCCAGGTGCACCACCAGGTCCACCGACGCGGCCACCGTCGGCACCACGAAGGCGGCGCTCACGTTCTCGCCGGCCAGCAATGGCAGGGTGCACATCTTGATCAGCGCCTCGCGGGCGGAGTTGGCGTGAATGCTGCACATGCCGGGAACGCCGCTGTTCAGCGCGATGAGCAGGTCCAGGCACTCCTCCTGCCGTACCTCCCCCACCACGATCCGGTTCGGGCGCATCCGCAGCGCCTCTTTCACCAATCGCCGCAGGGTGATCTCGCCGAAGCCTTCGAGGTTCGGCTGCCGCGTCTGCAGGCCGACCACGTCCGGCAGCGGCACCTGCAGCTCGAAGACCTCCTCCGCGGTGATCACCCGCTCGGAGGCCGGGATCGCGGCGCACAGCGCGTTCAGCATGGTGGTCTTGCCGGCCTGGGTGCCACCGGAGACCAGGATGTTGAGGCCGGCCGCCACCGAGGCCTCCAGGAACCGGGCGACCCGCTCGGGGAGCGAGCCGAGCCGCACGAGTTCAGCCAGTCCTGACACGGTGATCACGAACTTGCGGATGTTCACCGCCAGATGCCGGCGGGTGATGCTGGGGATCGCGGCGTGCAGCCGGGAGCCGTCCGGCAACTGCGCATCCACGAACGGCACGCTCAGATCAAGCCGGCGACCGGAGCTGCGCAGCATCCGCTCCACCAGGTCGGCCACCTGCTCGGCGGTCAACAGCACCGTGGTCAGCTCCGACCGGCCACGCCGGGCGACGAACACCCGGCCTGGCTCATTGATCCAGATCTCCTCCACCGCGGGGTCGTCGAAGAACTGCTGCAGCTGGCCGAAGCCGGCCACCTCGTCGAAGACCCGTTGGGCCGTCTCGTGGGGGTCGGTCAACGCTGGCAGCGTGGAAACCGCCGCTCGGTCCTGATAGTCGGCGATCACCTCGGCAACCAGCTGCCGGGTGGCCTGTGGCTCCAGCACCGGGTCGAGCGAGCGCCGCCGGACCAGCTCGCGGACCTCGCCCTCGACGATGGTCGTGCCGTTTGCGGCGACCCCGCTCGTCACGTCGGCACACCCTCCCCCGTCGAGTCACTTGGCTGCTCGAATGACGTTCTGTCCGATACGCCAGGACTCGACCATAGCGGGTACACAGTTGATCAAGCGAACCATCACAGAATCTGTGGATAACTCCGGACGAGCCGGGAGGACCTTCCGACAGAGGCTGCTGCCTTTCCTCCGTCGGAAGGTCCGTCAACGGCCGCCTCAGCAGAGCGAGTGCGGCAAGGGTCAGCAGGCGCCCGGACCGCCGTAGCGGAAGCTGCTGGTCGAGGTGATCTGGCTGCTGTAGAGCGTCGAGTCGTCCATGGTGGCGCTCAGGTTCGGCGCCGAGGTCGAGTTGTAATAGCCGACGCCGGTCACCGCGGCCGCCGCCGAGTTGCTGCCCAGGTAGCCGTCGCCCATGTTCGTGCACGGCTGCGCACTGCCCGCGGCAACCTCACCGAACTCCTGCACCAGGCCGGACTGGACGTACGACCCGTTCCACAGCGAGCCGGGCAGATACCCGAACCAGGTGCCATTGTAGCCATACCACCAGTTGCCCTGGTAGTACTCGATCGCGAACTGCACCGGGGTGCTCGACGAGGTCAACACCATGCCCGGCGTGATCGTCGAGGAGTTCGACACGTAACCGCAGGCGTTGTAGCAGGTGCCGACGCCGTTCACCCAGTGGTAGATGAACAATCGGGGCTGCTGGTCCCACTGGGTCGGGTCGACCGTCCACCCGATCTCGATGATCTGCTGCCCGTCCGAGGACTCGACGGCCAGCTCGGCCAGGCTGTGGTAATCGCCGGACGCGACCACCGGCGACTCCACCGGAGTCGACATGTAGGCCCCGTCGCCGACCACGTACTGGTAGCCGCCGGCGTGGCAGAAGTACTGGCCGGCGGTCCGCAACGGACAGCCGGCGCCAGCAGTGCTCGGTGCGTTCACCGCCGGCGGCGCGTCGTTCGCGGCACCCCGCCGACCCCTCAACTGCTTGCCGTGCACCGCCTTCGCCAGTTGCCCGTCCGGGCTGTGCACCGATTGCCGATGAGCGGCGCCGCGGCCGGGGTCGGCTGATGCCTGCGCGCTCAGGCCTGCCGTCGACAGGCAGGCAGCCGCCGTCACTACGAATAGCGCCAGATGTCGTTTCACCATGGCTCCCTTCGGTAGGTGCGGGCAGCGGTGTGCGCCCGCTACCCAACCGATATGCCCACTTTGATGACAGTTGAGTATCGGCGGATGCCACGCTGACGGTCGATGCCCGCGAGCAGCGCCGCCAGGCCACGGTCGATGACGTCGTCGCTGGCGAGTTCCACCAGCATCGTGCGGTCCAGCAGCACGCCGTCGACGAAGCTGACGATCGAACGGTAAGCCTGAGCCGCCCGCCGGACGCAGAACCCCGCGTCGACTACTGACGCCCGGCGTTTCGCCCGGCGTGCGCAACCGGCCATTTCTGTCAGAGCGAGCCGCTAGCGTGCCGCACATGGATGACGCCCCGATGATCGAGTGGTTGCTGCACTCCGACCCGACGTTGCGCTGGCAGGTCGAGCGGGACCTGCTGCACGCGCCACCGGCGGTCTGGCAGGCAACCCGAGCCCGGGTCGCCACCGAGGGGTACTGCGCCCGGCTGCTGAAGCTGCAGGACCAGGATGGTCAGTGGGCCGGCGGCGCCTTCTTTCCAGCCGGGCACGACTTCGAGAACGCCGACGGCCAGCCGTGGACCGCCACCACCTGGAGCCTGAAGAGCCTGCGTGAGTGGGGTCTGGACGCGAACGTGCTGGTCGGCACCGCCGAACTGCTCGCCCTCAACAGCCGCTGGGAGTACGACGACCTGCCGTACTGGGACGGCGAGGTCGACTGCTGCATCAATGCCATGACGCTGGCCAACGGCGTTTGGCTGGGTGCCGACATCAGCAAGTTGGCCGGCTGGTTCGCCGAGCACCAACTGGCCGACGGCGGCTGGAACTGCGAATGGGTGGAAGGCTCGGTCCGGTCGTCCTTCCATTCCACGCTGAACGTGCTGCGTGGGTTGCTCTACTACGAGCAGGTCACCGGCGACGGCAGCGTGAAGGCTGCCCGGCAGACGGGTGAGGAGTACCTGCTGCAACGACGGCTGATGTACCGGCTTTCCACCGGCGAGCCGGTCGCCCCCTGCGTCACCGCTTTCAGCTACCCGTTCCGCTGGCGGTACAGCACGCTGCGGGCGGTCGACCACTTTCGAGCAGCCGCCGAACACGACGGCACCCCACCGGATCCACGGCTGGCCGAGGCGGTCGGCACCATCCGTGCCGCTCGACGTCCGGACGGCACCTGGACCCAGGGCTTCCGGCAGTCCGGCGAGGTCTGGTTCGAGGAGGACGTGCCACCCGGCGAGCCGTCCAAGTGGCTGACCTTCCACGCGCTGCGTGCGCTGGCCTGGTGGGACGCCGCCGCCGAGCAGCTAGCCTCGGGCGAGTAACGCGGCCGGCGGCAGGCCGTCGGTCGAGGCCGGCCACTCGGCCGGGTCGGCGCCGAGCTTCTCCAGTTCGGCCACCTGGTCGACGCACCACGGCGAGATGTCGCGCCCCTCGACCAGCACCTGCCGGACGAACTCCGGCCAGGCCACCCACTCGATCGCGTTCACCTCGTCCGCATCGAGGGAAACCTCACCGCTGATCCGGCCGGCGAACACCGGGCACAGCTCGTTCTCGACGATGCCGTTCGCCATCACCGCCCGGTACCGGAAGGCCGGCAACACCAGCCGCAGCTCGTCGAGGACAAGACCGAGCTCGGACGCCACCCGGCGACGCACCGCCGCGGTCAGTTCCTCCTCCGGCGCCGGATGCCCGCAGGCGCTGTTCGTCCACACGCCGGGCCAGGTCTTCTTCGACCAGGCCCGCTGCGACAGCAGCAGCTCGCCGCGGTCGTTGAACAGGTAGCTGGAGAACGCCAGGTGCAACGGGGTGTCGGTGGTGTGCACCAGCGCCTTGTCGGCGGTTCCCACCGCGGCACCCTGCTCGTCGAGCAGCACCACCTGCTCGCTCGAGCCCTCGACAACCGCCGCCATCAGCACACCTCATCCGCAACCGCACTAGAACGTCCGTTCTAACACACGGCTCAGCGGAAGGTGGCGGTTGCGGCCAGCCAACTGCTGCCGCTGGTGGTGCCGCTGCCGGTGAACGAGCCGGCGGCGGTGCTGATCCGGTAGGCCCGGGCCAGGTAGTCGGTGCCGATCGCGTAGCTGGACAGCCCGGTCCAGCCGCCGGCCCAGGTCGGCGCGCCGGATGCGGCGAAGGCGCCCGCCGCGGTGAACACGAACTCACCGGCCCCGGCCGCCGAGGCCGGCCCGGATGAGAACGCCGACCCGGTGCCGGCCGCGGACGCCTGGCCGTCCAGCCCGACCGGCCCGGCCACGTCGTCGCCGACGATCCGGTAGGTCGCCGCGGACGGGAAACTGGCCGAGATGGTCTGGTTCACCGCCAGCCCGCCGCTCACCCCGTAGAGCACCACCAGCCGGTGGCCGGCCGCGTCGAGCACGTCACTGGCCACGCTCAGCCGGTCGCCCACCGAGTCGGTGCCGGTCACCGCGCCAGCGCTGGTGCCAGTGAGTTCGACCGCGAGAACCATCAGGTGCCCGGCTGCCACCCCACCGGTCCGCCAGACGGTGATCGAGCCGCTGGTGTGCGGGCTGGTGGAGTAATTCGTGGCGATCTGGCTGACGTAACTGGCCGCCGTCCCGCCGCCCGATGCTGAGACGCTCACCGAAGCCGACGCGGTCGACGACAGCCCGTCGGTGTCGGTCACCGTCAGCACCACCGAATAGGTTCCGGCGGCGGCGTAGGTGTGCGTGGCGGTAGCCGAGGACTGCGGCCCGACCACCGTCCCATCACCGAAATCGAACCGGTACTGCAACGCCTGCCCCTGCGGATCGGAGGACCCCGACCCGGACGCGGTCACCGCCAACGGCGCTACACCGGAGGAAGGCGTAACCGACAGTCGGGCCACCGGCGGGTTACCCGAAGCCGGCGACACGGTCACCGAAGCCGACGCGGTCGACGACAACCCGGAGGTGTTGGTCACCGTCAGCACCACCGAATAAGTACCGGGCGCGGCATAGGTGTGCGTGGCAGTAGCCGAGGACTGCGGCCCGACCACCGTCCCATCACCGAAATCGAACCGGTACTGCAACGCCTGCCCCTGCGGATCGGAGGACCCCGACCCGGATGCGGTCACCGCCAACGGCGCCGTCCCAGATGCGGGCGTCACCGACAGCCGAGCCGCCGGCGGCTGGTCCGGAACCCCGGCGCCACCGAATTCGTAGGCACCCCGGTCGTCGTACGGGCGCGGCCCCAGCCCGGTGTTGGGCACCGAGGCGATGTCCACCCGGCCGGCGCCCAGCGCGTCGGTCGGCTGCTCACCGGAGGCGCCGGAGTCGGCCGAGTCGATCGCCGGCGAGCTGCCCAGCAACTGCAGGTTGCCGCTCGACGCGCCGGCGAACCGCGGGTCTGCCTGCAACCCGGTGCGCTCCTGGCCGGTGGCCGCCTGCATCGCGGCCAGCGAGGCGTAGGAGGTGCCGAAGACGTACATGGTGCCGGATTTGGTGAGGTAGACCAGGTTGCTGTTCACCGTGGTGGTCGCCGGCGCCGAGTCCCAGATGCCGATGTTGCCGGCCCGCCGGTTGCAGGAGATCCCGTGATAGGCCGGGTAGACCGCGTTGTCGACCGCGATGTTGTTCTCCACCAGGTAATTGCCGGACGTCCCCTCGACGTTGATGCCGGACGTGCAGTTGTGATAGATCGTGTTGCCGATCAACCGTCCACCGGTGACATTCAAATCATCGATGCCATGATCGCCGTTGTTGTAGCTGACGTTCACCGCGGCCAGGTTGTTGTTGCCGCCTGGGTAGAACTGCAAGCCAGAATCCTCATTGTCGTGCAGCACGTTGCCGATCACCGTATTGCCGGCTGCGATGACGTTGATGCCGTTGGCGTTGCGCTGGTAGCCGTTGGCGTTGCCGCTCGCCTCGTTGTAGCTCACGGTGGTCCCGGTGGTGGAGGACTTCAACACGATGCCCGAGTCGCTGTTGTTGTCGGCATGATTGCCGGTCACCAGCGAACTCGTGGCACCGGACAGCACGATGCCGGCCGCGATCTGGCCCTGCACCGGGTGTCCCGCCGCGGTCACCGTGTTGCCGTCCAGCGTGATGTGGTCCGAGCTGGAGACCGAGATGCCGTACGACGTGGTGCCGGCGATCCGGAAGCCCCGGACCACCACGTACGAGCGGCTGGACAGGGCGAAGCCGTTGCTGCCGCCGCTGACCGTGACGGACGCGCCCGGCGCCGGTTGGAAGGTGATCGGGCTGCCGGCGGCGCCGGAATTTCGCACCGTCACCGGCCCGGCGTAGCTGCCGGATGACACCAGCACGGTCTGCCCGGCGGTCGCCACGGTGGCGGCCCGGCTGATCGTGCAGAACGGCTGGTCGATGGTGCCGGATCCGCTGTCCGAGCAGCCGGCACCGCCGACGTACAGGGTCGCTGCCGCGGCACCGGCGGCCGCCGGCAGCGCGAAGAAGCCGCCGAGTGCGACAACGGTTCCGATCGGAACTAGCCACCGAGCCATGGCGCACCTCGGATCAAAGCTTGGCGGGCTCCGCGGCAGCCCTTTGGTTTACCAGGATTCAGGAGAAGGCGACGGTGGCAGCCAACCAACTGGTTCCGGTGGCACTGCCGCTGCCGGTGTAGGAGTTCGGGCCGGTGCTCACCACCGACGCCCGGCCGAGGTAGTCGGTGCTGACCGCGTACCCGGTCTGCACTGCCCAGCCGGCGGCGAAGGTCGGCGCGGAGGTGGCCGCGTACGAGCCGACCGCGGCGAACACGTACTCGTTCGGGCCGGCCACCGGCGGGGTCGGGCCTGAGCTGAAGGTGGCCCCGGTGCCGGCCGCCTCGGCATGCACGTCCAACCTGGTCGGGCCGGACACCTCGTCGGCGGTGACCCGGTTGGTGGCCGCGTTCGGGAAGCTGACCGTGATCGTCTGGTTGGTCACCAGGCCGGCGGTCGCGACTCCGGAGAGCACCACCAGCCGGTGGCCGGCGCCGTCGGAGATGTCGCTGGCCACCGTGTAGCTGTCACCCGCACTGTCGGTGGCGGTGACCGGGCCGGCGACGGTGCCGGTCAGGTTGGCGGTCACCACGACCAGGTTGCCGGCGGCGACCCCGGCCGCCTTCCACACCACCATCGCGTCACTGGTGCGCGCGGTGGTCGAGTAGTTGGTCGCGATCTGCCCGACGTACGGGTTGATCGACCGCACGGTTGCGGTGGCGCTGCCGGTCAGGTCACCGGGGTCGGTCACGGTCAGCGTGACGGTGAACGTGCCGACCTTGGCATAGGTGTGGCTGGCGGTCGGGGTGCTCTGCGGCGCGGTCGCGGTGCCGTCACCCCAGTCAAAGGCGTAGTTCAGCGCCTGGCCTTCGGGGTCGGTGCTGGCCGAGCCGTCCGCGGTGACCGTCAGCGGCGCCGGCCCACTGCCCGGGCTGACCGAGAGGCGAGCCGTCGGCGGCTGGTTCGGCGGCGGTGGGGTGCCCAGGCCGGTGTACTCGTAGGCGCCCCGGTCGTCGTAGGGCCGCGGCCCGATGCCGGTGTTCGGCACCGTCGGCACGTCGACCCGGTTCACCCCGAGCGCGTCGGTGGCCTGCTCACCCGAGGCACCGGAGTCGGCCGAGTCGATCGCCGGCGAGGTGCCGGCCAGTTGCAGGTTGCCGATGGCCGCGTTGAGGAACTGCGGGTTGGCCTGCAGCCCGACCGACTCCTGGCCGGTGGCGGCCTGCATCGCAGCCAACGTCGAGTAGGCGGTGCCGAAGACGTACATGGTTCCGGACCTGGTCAGGTAGACCAGGTTGCCGTTCACCGTGGTGGTCGCCGGCGCCGAGTCCCAGATGCCGATGTTGCCGGCCCGCCGGCTGCAGGCGATGCCGTGGTAGGCCGGGTACACCGCGTTGTCCATCGAGATGTTGTTCTCCACCAGATAGTTGCCGGACGTCCCCTCGACGTTGATGCCGGACGTGCAGTTGTGATAGATCGTGTTGCCGATCAACCGGCCGCCGGTGACGTTGTAGTCGTCGATGCCGTGATCGCCGTTGTTGTAGCTGACGTTGTCGGCCGCCAGGTTGTTGTCGCCGCCGGTGTAGAACTGCAGCCCCGAGTCCTCGTTGTCGTGCAGGACGTTGCCGACGATCGTGTTGGCCGGCGCGATCACGTTGATGCCGTTGGCGTTGCGCTGGTAGCCGTTGGCGTTGCCGCTGGCCTCGTTGTAGCTCACCGTGCTGCTGGTGGTGCCGCCCTTCAGCACGATGCCGGAGTCGCTGTTGTTGTCGGCGTGGTTTCCGGTGACCAGCGCACTGGTGGTGCCGGACAGCGCGATGCCGGCCGCGATCAGGCCGCTGGCCTGCTGCCCCGACCCGGTCACCGTGTTCTGCGACAGCGTGATGTGGTCACCACCGCTCACCGAGATGCCGTACGAGCTGGTGCCGGTGATGGTGAAGCCGGTGACCGTCACGTACGACTTGGTGGCGATCGAGAAACCATCGGCGCCGCCGGTGATCGTCACGCTGGCCCCGGCCGCCGGCTGGAAGGTGATCGGGCTCGCCGCGGTGCCCGAGTTCGCCACCGAGACGGTGCCGGAATAGCTGCCGGAGTTCACCAGCACGGTCTGTCCGGCGGTTGCCACCGCGCCGGCGTGCAAGATCGTGCAGAACGGGTTCGTCGCCGACCCTGGGCCGGTGTCGGAGCACTTCGCGCCGCCGACGTAGAGGGTGGTCGTTGCCGCCCCTGCCGGCCCTGCCATCCCTAACAGGAACAACCCGCCGGTGGCGGTGGCCAGCACCGCCGAAAGGACTCGGGTCATCGGTGGCCCCCCGATCAGCGAACGCCGCTAGCGAGCGGCCTGCGCCGAGTGTGTCGCTGTGCGGCGGCTGAGCACCTCGGTAACCAGCATCAGGGCGGCTACGCCAAATGCCGGTTCCCGGCGACAAGCCAAATGCCGGTTCTTGGCGACAAGCCAAATGCCGGTTCCCGGCGACAAGCCAAATGCCGGTTCCCGGCGACAAGCCAAATGCCGGTTCCCGGTGCCGTCAGAGCAGCCAGCGACCGGTCTCGCCGTCCACCACGCCGTGCCGGACGGCGGCCGTCGCGGCCTCCAACCGGGAGTGCGCGCCGAGTTTGCTCAGCACGCTCTGGACGTGGCTGCGCGCGGTGGTCCAGCTGACCCCCATGGTGCGGGCCAGGGTGGTGGTGTCGGCGCCGGTGACCAGGTGGCCGAGCACCTCCCGCTCGCGTTGGGTGAGGTAGCTGGCCATCCGCTGGGCCTCGGTGAGCCGGCCGGGCGGTCGGCTAGCGCCAGCCGGCACCGGCGGCAGCGCGACCGGGTCACCGCGCCCGACCTGCTCGATCGCGGAGAGGATCTCGGCTACCCGGCAGTGCTTGTTCACCACCCCGGTGAAGCCGGCGGCCCGGGCCGCGGCGTCCAGGTCCGGGCTCCGGAAACCGGTGAGCAGCAGGAACCGGGTGCCGGGCGCCGCCCTGCGCAGCTCTGGCATCAAGGTGAACACCGAGTCCGCGCCGGTCGGTTCACCGGAGCCGCCGTACACCAGGTCCAGCACGCAGACGTCCACTCCGCCGCGGCGCAGCACGGCGGTCGCCTCAGCCGGATGGCTGATCGTCCGGACCACCGAATACCCAGCGCGACCAAGGACGAACCCCAACGCTTCGACGAACACCGCGTGGTCGTCACAGAGCAGCACCCGCAGCGGGCCGGCCGGCCGCCGGTCAGCGGCGTGCATCCCGTCACCCCGCCTGCTCGTACGCGGCGTGCAACGGTTCACCGGGCACCGCGCGGTCGGCCAGCGAACCAGGCAGTCCGTCCAGGCTCGGCAGCACCAGCCGGACGCAGCAACCGCCCAGCCGGCCGCGGGCGATCTCGACCCGGCCGCCGTTGGCCACCGCGAAGTCCTGCACGATGCCCAGGCCGAGCGAGCCGATGCCTTTCGGACCATGGCCGAAACCCGGTCCGTCGTCGTCCACCGAGACGACTACCGAATCGGCCTCCACCGCCACCGTGACCTCGACCTGCTGGCCGGCCGCCCGGAAGGCGTTGTCCAGCAGGTTGCGCAGCGACCGCCAGAGCGCCAGCCGGTTCGTCCAGACGGTGGCCGGCACCCCGACGAACCGCACCCGGCTGCCGCTGGTCATCCGCAGCGCGCCGAGCACCTCCGACACCAGCAGGTCCACCCGCACCGAGTCGGCCGGCGGTCGCCAGTCGTCCGGACCGGACCGGCGCTGCGCCTCGTGATAGGCCGAGATCAACTCGGTCAACCAGTCCGCCTCGCTGCCGAGTTGCTCCAGCCGGCGCCGGCTCTCGGCTCCCACGTCGGCGGACCCGGCGATCACCTCGGCCAGCAGCCGGATGGTCGCCAGCTCGTGCTGGATGTCGTGCCGGATCCAGTCGAGCGGACCGGTCGACGGTCGCCCATCTGACAGATTTTGCTTACCAGACAGGCATAAAGTCCTACTGGGCGCTATGACCGGCGGCCCGCCGGTAAGAATCTCACTGCTCTGCATCGTTGCCCCCCGTGTGGCCAGGGGGTGGCCGGCACCTCTTCGAACCCGCACCACGTCAAGGCTGACGCCGCTCCCTCCCCCCGATGGAAGCACCGATACGATACCTCCGCTTCAGGCTCGGTCAACAGCGTGTTTACATTGCCGCTACCGGCCAAGATCCTTTGTCCGGAGGCGAAATCGACCTGCATCGTGCATACGTCGTACCGCCGTTACGCACTGCTGCGGGCACCATCGGCAAGGCCGCCGGCCATGCTCTCTGATATGCCGACCCTGACCTTTCTCGGCCACGCCGGCCTGGCGGTGCAGGCCGACCGGTTCCGGTTGCTCGCCGATCCGTGGCTGTCGCCGGGCGGGGCGTTCCTCGGCTCGTGGCACCAGTTCCCGCGCAACGACCATCTCGACCAGCCATGCTTGCTGGACGTCGACTGGGTGGCCGTCTCGCACGAGCACCTGGACCACATGGACCTCCCGACCCTGCGCCGGCTGCCCGAACGCGCCCGGGTGTTGATCCCGCGCTACCCGTCCAGCACGTTCCGCGACCGGCTGCGCGCCGGCGGGGTTCGCGACGTCATCGAGCTGGCGCCGTGGCAGCCGTTCCCGCTGGACGACCGCGGTTCGAGTATCACCGCCATTCCCGAGCAGTCCCCGATGTGCCACGACTCGGCATTCCTGGTGCTGGCCGACGGCCACTCGGTGCTCGACTGCAACGACGCCCGGCTGACCGCCGCCCAGGCCCGCCGGGCCAGCCACCTGGCCGGCGGCCGGCTGGACGTGATGGCGGTGCAGACCTCCGGAGCCTCCTGGCATCCGATCTGCTACAGCTACCCGGCCGAGCTGCGGGCCCAGCTGGAGGCGCAGAAGCGGGTGTCGAAGCTGCGGGCGGTGCAACGGCTGGTGCGTGCCACCGAGCCCGCGTTGGCGGTTCCGTTCGCCGGACCGCCATGCTTCCTCGACCCGGCGCTGCGCCGGTTCAACGCCTCGCTGCGACCGCCCGGCATCTTTCCGGACGCCGAGCAGGCCCGGGACTGGCTGGCCGAGCACCTGCCGGCCCAGCGCTGGCAGAGCTTCCGGCCGGGTGACCGGCTCGACCTGGCCACCGGCGAACTCCGGCCGGACCCGGTGTCGGCCCGGTTCAGCTACGCCGACGGGTACGACCACCAGGGCATCGAGCAGTACTTCGACGACTACCTCGCCGCCCGGGCCGGCGCGCTCGCCGGGATCTATGCCGAACACCCCGACCCGGACGAGCTGTTCGGCCGGGACTTCGTCGCCCACTTCAGCAACCTCGGCACCCTGTCGCCGTACTTCCTGACCCGGATCGGGATGACGGTGCGGTTCCGGGTGACCGGCCCCTTCGGCGGTGACTGGGACGTCCGGCTGGACGCCGACGGCGCCCGGGTCGACCTGACCGGCAGCAGCCCGGCGCCGGAGTACACCTTCACCGTCCAGGGACGCTGGCTGCAGGCGGTGTTGCGCGGCCGGATCGGCTGGGAGGACCTGCTGCTGTCGCTGCGGCTGGTCGCCAGGCGCGACCCGGACGAGTACAACGACTACCTGATCGGCCTGCTGAAGCACGCCAATGCCCCTGCGTTGCAGGCGATCGAGGAGTACGAGACGCACCAGCGGGATTCCACCGAGCGGATCGTGCTGGCCGGCTACGAGCTGAACCGGTACTGCCCGCACGCCGGCGAGGACCTCGGCGTCGGCGCGATCGTCGAGGACGGCGTGCTGCACTGCCTCGGCCACAACTTCCGGTTCGACCTGGCCACCGGGGAGTGCCTGAACGCGCGGTGCGCACCGCTGACCACCCGGCCACTGGTACCGGCGGCCGGGACCCAGGATTAACCCCGCCTGACCAGGATTAGGCCGCCGGCGCCGGAGCAGCGCCGGGCGGTGGCGTGACCGATCGGCCGAGCAGGTAGCGCGCCGTCTCGACCAGCACCCGGATGGTGGCGATGAGCGTCGGCCGGCGCAGGTAACCGGCGTCGATCGCCACCCGGGCCGGCACCAGCTCGGCCAGGTAGTGCTCCAGGTTGACCGCCCCGCCGCGCGGCAGCACCTCGGCGTCGCGCAGCCGCAGCTGGCTGACCCCGGTCAGCCCCGGCCGGTGCGCGAAGATCCACCGGCAGTCCGCGGGATAGCGCTCGGCCAGTCCGGGGGTCTCCGGCCGGGGCCCGACCAGCGTCATGTCGCCGCGCAGCACGTTCCACAGCTGCGGCAGCTCGTCCAGCGAGGTGCGCCGCAGCAGCCGGCCCAGCCCGGTCACCCGCGGGTCCTGGCTGGCGGTGAGGTCCGGGCCGGCCACCCCGGAGCGCATGGTGCGCAGCTTGTAGATCTGGAACGGCCGGCCGCCCTGGCCGACCCGGGTCTGGCGGAACAGCGCCGGCCCGCGACTGGTCAGCCGGATCGCGGCCATCAGCAGCAACAGCACCGGGCCGAGCAGCAGCAGCGCCGGCACGGTCACCGCCAGGTCGAGCGCCCGCCGGGCGGGGCCGGGCGCGATCGACTGCATCTCAGCCCGTCCCGGCCGCGATGAACACCGCGCTGAACGCCTTCGCCAGCATCGCCAGGTCGGCGTCCAGGCTCATCTCGAGCGAGTGCGGTGACAGGTGGGTGAACAGCTGGTCGCCCTGCTGGTGCCGTTGCACCAGGCCCAGCCAGAGCGCGTTCGGCTTCAGCCCCGGGTCGAGCAGCCGGTTGATCGCGCCCTGGTATTTCTGCCGCCAGGTCCAGATGTCCACCGCCTTGGCGCCGGCGGCCAACGGCAGGTCAACCCAGGTCTTGAGGTCGGCCTTGGTGGCCGGCACCGACTCGTCATAAGCCCCCGGATGGGCCAGCGCCTTGCGCGAATGCATGGTGACCAGTGACGGCCAGCCGAGCTGGTTGACCTTCGCCCAGGCCTGCTGCTCGGCGATGTCGCGGGTGACCCCCCAGCCGGCGTAGGTGTTGTCCGGCAGCAGCCCGGCCGACAGGTCGAGCACCGAGATGGTGTGCGCCTGCAGGTAGCTGGTGACGCTGGCCACGCTGAGCTGCGGGTACTGCCCGTCCGCCTTCACCTGGCATTCGGTGGACCAGAGCAGCGGCGGGTCCTGCACCGGCAGGCAACCCAGGTCAGGGACGATCATGTCGACCAGCAAAGGCTTTCCCGGCGCGAACTGGCGCAGCCCGGTCGAGGCGTCGGTCAGGAAGGCGGCCACCTGCTGCCGGCTGGTGAGCCCGTCGTGGTAGCCGAGCTCGTCGGCGATCTTGATGCCCCGCACGCCCGGGATGGCGGCCAGCTGGCCGAGCTGCACCAGGGCGCTGTTGAAGGACGCTCGGCCCTGCTGCCAGCGCTTGACCAGGTCGGCCTCCAGCCAGACCTGCAGGTGATGGTTCAGCGCCGCCCGGACCGCGTCGGCGTAGTCGTTGCCGGCCGGCGGCGGCAGCATCCGGCTGGTCGCACCGGCCGACCGGGCCGACGAGGTCGGCGACGGCGCAGTCGGTTGCGCCGGCGGGGCGGCTTGGCCGGAATGGCACCCGGTCGTGACCAGCGCGGCCAGCACGAGTGCGCCAACTGCCATGCGATATCGAGACGAAATCCTCATCAACCCTCCTCGGCCGTGAGCTCGGTGCGGTGGTCCGGCGTCCCGGACGGGACGTCGGGTTTCGTTCGGGTCTCGGAGTGGGCCCGTAGCTGGGCCCGGAAGAACAGCAGCATGGTGGCGGTGGTGACCAGGTACGCCACCGCGGAAGCGACCGCGGCGCCGATCACCCCGAACGGCCGGATCAACGCGACGTCGCCGACCACGGTCACCAGCATCGCGATCGCGATCGCGGCGGAGTTCAGCCCGGGCCGGCCGATGCCGTACAGGTAGGCGGTGATCAGGCCGGTCACCCCCTCGCCGACCAGACCGAGCAGCAGGATCCAGGTCGGCAGCACCGCCGAGTCGAAGTCCCGGCCGTACAGCGCCGGCAGCACCAGGCCGGCCGCGGCGGCCAGCGGCACCGCGGCCGCCGCGGTGACCAGCCAGGCCGGCCGGATCAGCGTCCGGGTGCGTTCGGTGGCGGCGACCGCGCTGCGCTGGCTGAAGATCGGGTACAGCACGTAGGTGACGGCCAGGCCCGGCAATCGCAGCAGTTCGGCGTACTTGCTGGCCACCGCGTAGATGCCGAGCACCCCCGGTCCGGCCAGCGCGCCCAGGATGGCCACGTCCAGCCGCAGGTTGATCAGCGACATCACGCCGCCGAGCTGGCCGCGGCCGCCGTAGCCGATGATCTGCCCGGCCAGCACCCGGTTCGGCCGCCGCCAACCACGGAAGTACCGCAGCTGCTGCAGCCGGAGCGCGATGCCCAGCGATACCAGCAGATCTGCCAGCACCAGCGCCAACAGCAGGCCACCCATCCCGCGGCCGAGCGGCAGCAGCACCAGGTACATCGGCAGGAAACTGGCCTCCTCGGCGACGATCGCCAGGTTCGCCCCGCGGAAGTCGCCGATGCCCTGCAGCAGCGACTTGCCGACCGCCACGAACAGCTGGCTGAACACCGCGCAGGCGCAGGCCGGAGTCAGGTACGGCGACCAGTGCGAGAAGAACACCGGACGCAGCACCGGGCTGAGCAGCAGCCAGCCCAGCGCGCCGAGCGTCGCCCCGAGCACCGTCAGCACCGCCAGCGTGGGCCGGACCACCGGTGCGTCCTCGGTCGCGGCCAGGAAGAACGGCGCGGCGCCAGGCAGCCCGACCGCGGCCAGCACTCCGGCCAGCCCGGGCAGCACCCGCAGCAGGGTGAAGCCGCCGACCAGGTCGGGACCGCCCACCCGGGCCACCAGCACCGTGGCCAGCGCGAGGGCGAGCAGCGCGGCCAGCCGGGCCAGCACGTTGCCGGCCAGCACCCGGCCGATCGCCGACCGCCACGGCCCGGTGCGCACCGCGGCGAACAGCCGGCCGGTGTCGGCGGTCATCGAAGGTTCCCCTGCTCGGCCGGCGTCCGGTCGCGCACTGCCAATGCCAGCGCGGCGACCAGCCCGAACAGCGCCCAGACGTGCCGGAAGTGCAGCGTCTCGTACAACGCTGCCGACACCGCGACCGCGAGCAGCAGCGCGCCCAGCAGCTCCGGTCTGGGCACCACCGCCGCGTAGCCGGGCGGCAGCGCGCCGGGTCTGGCGATCCGCCGGGCGTAGACGGCCAGCGTGGTCAGCAACGCCACCAGGCCGATCGCCCCGATCACGCCGCGCTCGATCAGCGAGGCCAGGTAGTCGTTGTGCGCCTCCTTGGTGTAGGACGAGTCGGCCCGGGCCAGCAGCACTTTGGTCTCCCCCGGGCCGATGCCGAGCAGGGTGTCGCCGTGCAGCCAGATCCGCACCTCCTCCTTCGCCAGGGTGCGCCGGCTGCCGCCGCTCTCACCCTGCCGGCCGATCGAGTCGCGCAGCAGCGGCGTCGAGGTTTGTGCCTTGTCCACCAGGGCGTTGAAGTCGATGCTCGCCGCGGCCACGGTGCTCACCACGATCAGCAGGCTGGCCAGCGCGATCGCCGGCGCCAGGCCGCGGCGGCGGCAGACGCCGAAGATCCAGCCGAGCTCGGTGGCCAGCAGCAGGGTGAGCATGCCCCCGTTGGACAGGGTGAGCGCCAGCGCGGTGACCACCAGCGCGCAGCAGAGCAGCCGGGCGCCCCGCCGGCGCGGCAGCTGGCAGGCGCGCAGCACCAGTAGCGTGCACAGGAAGTAGCTGGCGGCCAGGTTCGGGTCGCCGAGGGTGAAGGAGGCGCGGACACCGTCCCGGGCCGAGGTGCCGGCCAGCCACGGGATGCCGGCCTCGACCCCGACGATCAGCAGCCCGGACCAGACCACCCCGCTGTAGGCCCAGGCCCGCACCAGCACCGAGAGCGCCTGCGGGGTGCGGGCCAGGTTCACCACCGCGACCGCCCAGATGAACATGAACGCGTCCTGCAGCAGGCTGAGCGGGCTGCCGGCGCCGAACAGCGCGGCCAGCGCGCCGCCGCCGATGATCAGCAGGGTCGGCCAGAGGTAGGGCAACCGCAGCCGGTGGCCGTGCAGTGCCAGCCACAGCGCGGTGATCAGCGCCGCCGAGATCAGGCCGAGGTCGGCCGGCCCGGTGTTGCCCGGCCCGGCCGGCCGCAGCAGCGGCAGCACGATCATCGCCAGCACGACCACGCCGTAGGTGAGCTGGCGGCGCAGCCGGGGCGGCAGCACCGGCGCCGGTGGTCGCAGCTCGGTGGCCCGAGCGACCGGGGTGAGCGTCATCGGTCGAGCTCCAGGCCTGACAGCAGGTTCAGGTGGGCCCGGGCGAAGTCGGCGTGGTCGGCGGTGGCCGCGACGTCGGCGATGCCGGCCAGCAGCAGCGCCCGGGCGGCGGCCGGGTCGGCGCCCAGCCGGGCCAGCGCGTCCGCGCAGAAGCCGGTCACCTCGTCGGCCAGCCAGCCACCGCCCTGCACCGCGTATCGCAGCCCGGCGCCCCAGCCGGTGGCCCGCAGCCCGCGGTGGCCGGCGATCCTGCCGCCCGGCCGGACGTGCCGGTCGAGGTACAGGCAGTAGCTCATCGCGAACCGGGCCACGTCCCGCAACGGCTCACCGGTTGCGGTGCTGGCTTCCCAGTCCACCACGCCGGCCACCTCGGACCCGGTCAGCAGTACGTTGCCGAACCAGTAGTCGCCGTGCACCGCGGTGCGCGGCGTCCGCTGGGCGGCCAGCATCCCGGTCGCCGGCGCCAGCGCCGCGCGCAACCCCGGCTGGTCGCCGAACCGGCGTTCCACGCCGGCCAGCGCGGTGTCGAACAGGGTCACCGGCCGCGGCGCGCTCGCGGTGAGCCGCTGCAGGGTAGCCAGCCAGCGCCCGGCTGCGGCCAGGTCGGCGTGCACCCGCCGGCGCCGCGCGGTGTGCCGCCACTCGTGATAGGTCACCGTCATCGGAACGCCGGCCAGGGCGGTGGTTACCAGTGCTGGCAGGCCGTCGGCGTCCAGGATCGCCAACGGCCGGGGCACCTGCGCCGAGAGCGGGCCCAGCCCGGCGGCCTGCAGCGCGGCCAACCGGGCAGCCTCGGCGCGCACCGCCCGGCCGGCAGCCAGGGTGGTGGCGATCTTGACCGCGAGCGCCGGACCCAGCCGGTCGAGCAGCAGCACGGTCAGTTTCGCGTTCGGGTCGCGGGAGCCGGCCAGCAGCACCGGCGTCAGGCCGGGACGGGCCAGCAACTCGGCGACCGTCGAGCAGCCCCGAACCGCGGCCGGCAGCGGCAGCCGCAGCGGGGTCGGCAGCGTCGGGACGGACCGCGGCTCCGCCATCGTCATCCCCGCCTCCCCAGCAGCACCCACTGGCCACCGGCCCAGCGCAGCAGCCAGGGCGCCCGCCGGGCCAGCCGCACCGCCAGGGTCGCGGCGAGGTGGCCGCGGGCCCGTCCGCTCGGCACCGTGAGCACGGCCCGGGCCACCCAGCGCAACCCGGTGCCGGGGGCGGCCACCGCCACCGGGTTGTCGGCGGCGGGCAGTGCCAGCAGCCGCCGGCCGGCGGTCACCTCGGCCTGCCGGGCCACCGCGCCTACACCGCGCCGGCCGACCACGGCCACCGGAGTGCCTGCCGGCAGCCGGCGCAGCGTGACCGTGGCGTCCGGCTGGTCTACCGGCACCGGCACCGTGCCGGCCGGCGCGAGCAGCAACCAGCGATGTGCCGGTTCCCGCCAACTGCCGGGGCGCGGGCTGTTGCCAACCGTCGTCACCAGGGCCCTCCTAGTTGAGCACCGCGAACGGGCGCATCCGGGCGACCGGCCGCACCAGGCCGTGCCGCACCAGCACCGACAGCGCGGCGTCCACCCCGTTGTCGTCCAGGTGCGCCACCTCGACCGGCGCCTGGTCGGAGTAGCGGAACCGCCGGGTCAGGTGGCCGGCCGGGTGCAGGCCGGACAGGCCGCGGTCGCAGAAGCTGTCGATCACGGTGCCGGCGCCGTGGCAGGCCGAGTGCAGCGACCGGTGCGACTCCGGTCCGGCCACCGCCAGGTAGGACGAGGTGCGGTTGGTGCCGGGCAGCAGCACCGCCTGCCCGGTGCGGGCGAACACCGTCCCCGGCGCCATCAGCTCGGCCGGGAAGGCCCGGCACGCGTTGTGCCGGTGCACCACCGCGGTGCCCTGGCCGGCCGGCTCCTCGTAGATCGAGTTGTGCGGGGAGTCCACCACCAGCCGGCTCTCGGCGCCGAACACGTCGGCGGCGATCTGCCGCAGCGCCGCGTAGGTGGCCACCCGGAAGGCGAAGCCGTAGTTCATCGCGGCCGCGTTGGCCAGCATCAGCCGCTCCCCCTCGGCGCTGTGCCGGTCCACCGGCGGGCAGCCGTCGGTGAAGTAGAGCGACAGCCGCCGGCGCAGCTCGGCCAGCGACCGGGCCGAGGCCAGGTGGTAGAGCGGCTTCTGCACCGCCATCGCCAGCCGTAGCTGCCGGGGGTAGTGCTTGCGACGGCCGAACAGGGCGCCGATCTCACCGGTCAGCACGCCGCCGCCGGCGTGGTATTGCAGGGTCAGCTGGCCCAGCCGCACCCCGAGCGCGGACGCGGTCGGCTCGTCGTAGATCTGCTCCACCTGCTGCAGTTCCACGAAGTGGTTGGACGGGCCCACGGTGCCGAACCGCAGCCGGGCCAGCTGGAACAGCAGGCCGGGCAGCTCGCGCCGCAGCCGGTCCCCGCCGCCGTAACGCTCCAGGTCGATCCGGCCGAACTCCTCGATGCGTTCCAGCTCGCCGTCGTCGACCTGCCAGCGCTCGCCGGCGAATCGGGCCCCGTCCACCGCCGCCCGCTTCACCTCCGAGGTGGACAGCTCACCCCGGTTACGGCTCGGGTACGGGTAGCGCTCGCGGACCCGCCGGTAGAACTCGTCCACCCCGGCGTCGTCCGGCCGGTCGGTGGACAGGGTGAGCAGCGCCATGCCGCAGTTCACGCTGGCCGAGGTGAGCGTCGGCCGGATGGTGCCGCGGGTGGCCACCGCGACCGAGGACGGCAGCTCCATGGTCGACTTGTGGTGGAAGTCGGGCAGGATCACCGGCGGCGCCGCCAGGTCGGCGTCGGCCACCTGGCTGTGCACCGCGGCCACCAACTGCGGGTCCGCCGGCAGCTCCGGACCGTCGAACACCTCGCTCGTCGAGAGCAGGGTCAGGTCCATTGCATGCTCCTTCGCGGGTTGGGGTCGGGACGGGCCGCGGTGGTGTGCCGGGCGGTGCTGGCCCGGTAGGCCCGGTCCAGCAGCACGGCCAGCGCGCCGGCGGTGAACCGGTCGCCGAGGTTCTCGAACGCCGCCTCGGCCAGCTGGTGCGCGGTGTGCGGCTGGTCGAGCAGGTAGGCCGCTGAACGGGCCAGCAGGGACGGCCGGTTGGGCGGCACCAGCAGTCCGGTGACGCCCGGGATCACCAGGTCGGGCACCGAGTTCACCGCGGTCGCCACCACCGGCACCCGGGCCTGCATCGCCTCGGCCAGCACGCACGGCATGCCCTCGTACCGGCTGGCCAGCATGAACAGGTCGAACGCCGGCAGCAGGCCGGTGGCGTCGGCCCGGTGGCCGAGGAACCGGAACCGGCCGGCCAGGCCGTGTCGCTCGGCCCGGGCCAGCATCCGATCGCGCAGCGGCCCGTCGCCGATCCAGATGCCGCAGACGTCCTCGCCGGCGATCTCGGCCAGCGCGTCCACCCACTGCTCCGGCGCCTTCTGGTAGTCGACCCGGCCGATGGTGCCGACCACCCGGACGCCCGGCGGCAGCCCGAGCGCGCGGCGGGCGGCGGCCCGGGCTGCCACCGTGGCGGTCACCGGCGGCGGGTCCACCGCCGGCGCGATGGTGCGGATCCGCTCCGGCGAGATCAGGCCCAGCCGGGCGGTCTCGGCGGCCACCGCCGGGCCGACCGCCAGGATCGCGTCGGTGCGCCGGCCGAGCCACCGTTCGAGTTCGATATAGACCGTCCGGCGGATCCAGGATTGCTCGCTGTGGAAAGGGAAACCGTGGTAGGTGTGGACGATCCGGGGCACCCCCGCACGTTCGGCCGCGAGCCGGCCGAGCGCCCCCGCCTTCGCGCTGTGGGTGTGCACCACGTCGAACCGGCCGGCGACCAGGAACCGGGTGAGCGCGGCCAACGCGGCCCGGTCGGACCTCGGCGACAGCCGGGGAATCAGGTCCGGCACCCGGGCCACCGCCAGCCCGGCCTCGGCGGCTGCCGGCAGCAGGTCGGCGGCCGGCGCGTCGGCGAGCGCGGCGGCGCCGGTCAGCACGCCGGTGCCCGGCGGGTAGCCGCTGCGGCCGTCCAGGTCGGCGCCGCCGGCCACCATGGTGACCTCGTACCGGGTCGGGTCCAGGGCCAGCGCCCCGCGCAGCGCGACACCGCCGGCGCCCGCAGTCAACCTGGTGACGATGGTGGCCACCCTCAGCCGTGGGTTCATGGCGACCTCCGGTCGGGTGTCCATGGCGGCCTCCGGTCGGGTGTCCATGGCGACCTCCGGTCGGGTGTCATAGCGCCTCCTCGGTACGCGCTGGCCGGCCGATCCGCAGCAGGTCGTAACGCTGGCCGTCGCCGACCCGCAGCAGCTGGCAGGGCAGCCGGTCGGTGAACCGCTCGGCCACCGCAGTGACCGGTGCGGCGGCCGGTCCGCGGCCGGTGGCCAGCGCCAGCAGCGCGGCCAGCTGCCAGTACCGGCGCAGCTCACCGGCCGCGTAGGTGCCGGCCACCAGCGCCCGGCTGGCCAGCCCAGGCTCGATGCCGCCCAGCTCGGTGACCGGGGCCCGTTCCAGCACCAGGATCCGGTCCGGCCGCACCGATGGCAGCCGGCCCCGCATCGGTTGCTCGGACCGGCCGTGGCTGGTGTCGCGGCCGGTGGGACCGGCCAGCCGCCCGGGCTCCAACCGCAATGGCTCTGCCACGCCGTAGCAGTCCCGGCCGTCGGCCACGCACAGGTTGTCGGCGGTCACCGCCGCGCCGTCCCGGATCGCCGCCGCGAGCAGGGTGGACTTGCCGACCCCGGCCGGCCCGGCGATCATCGTGGCGCCGTCCGGCCCGACGTAAGCGGCCACGTGCAGCGGCGCCCGGCCACGCCAGCCGGCCCGCCAGATCGCGGGGTAATGCAGCAGGATCTGCCCGGCCAGCAAGGCGAATCTGGCACTGAGCGCGGTGTTCGCGGCCCGCAGCGAGGTGGTCGGCCGGTACCGGGCCTGCACCCGCAGCAGCTCCGGCTCGGCCCGCACCGCCAGGTCGAACCCCGAACCGCCGGCGTTGGCCAGCACCGTCCGGTCGCCGTCACTCCACGCGCCCCGGCTCACCAGCCGCAGCCCGGTCAGCGGAAAGGCCGCCCGCTGCTGGGAAATCTCGACCAGCACGGTCGGTTCCACAGCGCTGCCGACCGGCTGGACGGCACCGCCGGCGGCCTGCCCGAGCAACCCGAACCAGCGCTCCGGCGCCCGGACGGTCACCGTCTCGCCGGCGGTGCACAGCTGGCCGTCCGTCATCAGAACCCGTCCGGGTACGGGGCGCCGACGCTGGCCGGCGTCCGCGGGTAGTCGGTCGGCCGGTACTCCGGCAGCAGCTCGCGCAGCAGGTCGCGGGTCTGCGAGGTGTCGTTCACCGCCGCGCTGTCGTAGAGCGCCGCCAGCCGCAGGTTGAACTCGGCCGGCAGCTCGCCGCCCCGGGTCGCCCACACCTTCGGGTGCGCGGTGCGCAGCCGGGCCTCGGTGTCGGAGAACACCTTCTCGGTGAGCTTCTCGCCGGGCCGCAGTCCGGTGAACGAGATCTTGATGTCGGGCAGGTGCAGTTCCTCGGCGTACTTGTAGACCAGGTCGACGATCGAGACCGGTTTTCCCATGTCGAGCACGAAGGTCTCGGCGTACTCCGACATGGTCGCGGCCTCCAGCACCAGCGACACCGCCTCCTCCACCGTCATGAAGAACCGGGTGACGTCCGGGTGGGTCACCGTCACGCTGCGGTCGGCGGCGATCTGCTTGGCCAGCACGCTGAGCAGCGAACCGCGCGAGCCGAGCACGTTGCCGAACCGCACCGAGGCCATGCAGGTCGGGCCGCCGGCGGCCTGCTGCACCACCAGTTCGGCCAGCCGCTTGGTAGCGCCGAGCACCGAGGACGGGTCGGCCGCCTTGTCGGTGGAGATCAGCACGAACCGCGAGACGCCGTAACGCACCGCGGCATCCACCAGATGCTGGGTGCCCAGCACGTTGGTCTTGACGCCCTCGCACGGATGCCGTTCCAGCAACGGCAGGTGCTTGTGCGCCGCGGCGTGGAAGACCAGCTCGGGCCGGGTCTGGTCGAAGACCTGGTCGATCCGCTGCCGGTCGCGGATGTTCGCCACGATGATCTCGTCCGAGTCGAGCAGGCCGTTGCCGGTCAGCTCCAGCTGCATGCCGTGCAGGTTGGACTCGTCGTAGTCGAGCAGGTAGAGCGCCGCGGGCGCGAACCGGTCGATCTGCCGGCACAGTTCCGAGCCGATCGAGCCGCCGGCGCCGGTCACCAGCACCCGCCGACCGCGGATCAGGTTGCAGGCCCGGTCGGACGGGATGTGGATCTCGTCCCGGCCGAGCAGGTGGTCGATCCGCAGGCCGCGCAGGTCGGACAGCCGCAGATCCCGTTCCACCGCCGAGAGGAACGACGGCAGGTAGCGCACCAGCAGCCCGGCGCAGGACGCCTCCTCGATCAGCTCGGCGATCCGGCCCTGGCTGAGCGACGGCATCGCGATCAGGGCAGCCCGGGCGCCGACCCGGTGCGCTACCGAGGCCAGCTCGGTGGTGCGACCGAGCACCGGCAGCGCGGCGGCCCGGCGCAGCCGCGGGTCGTCGTCGAGAAAGCCGACCGGTCGCAGGCCGAAGCCGTCGCTGCCCCGGATCGCGCGGACCAGCGCCCGGCCGGCCTCGCCGGCGCCGACCACCAGGGTCGGCAGGCCCACCTCGGACGGGACCCGGCTGGCCGGGTTGCGGCCCAGGCTGATCGGGTTGCGGGCAAGACCGAGCATGGCTACCTCCGAAGGACCGACGTCACCGCGTCGATGACCGCCGACTGCTGCCGGTCGGTCAGCGCGGGGTAGAGCGGAAGGGACAGCAGTTCGCCGGCCACCCGGTCGGTGACCGGGCAACTGGCGCATTCGTCGGCGCCGAGCAGGGCCGCGAACCCGGTGAGCTGGTGGGCCGGGATGAAGTGCACCGAGTGGCCGATGCCGCGTTCGGCCAGCGCCGCCGCCAGCTCGTCGCGGCGTGGCGTGCGCACCTGGTACAGGTGCCAGGCGTGCCCGGGCACCCGCCGCGGCAGGGTCAGCAGCTCGGCCAGCTCGGCGTCGTAACGGGTTGCCAGTGCCCGGCGCCGCTCGTACCAGCAGTCGAGTTCAGCCAGCTGGGCACGGCCGATCGCGGCCTGCAGGTCGGTCAGGTTGGCCTTGAACCCGGGCTCGGCCACGTCGTACCGCCAGCTGCCGCCGGGCAGGTAGCGCCGCCACGAGTCGGCGGTCATCCCGTGCAGCCGGGCCCGGCGCAGCCACTCGGCCAGCTCCGGGTCGACGGTGGCCACCGCACCGCCCTCGCCGATCGGCAGGTTCTTGGTGGCGTAGAAGCTGAAGCAGGCCGCCTGCGCACCCCGGCCGGTGACCGCGCCGCCGATACCGTGCGCGGCGTCCTCCACCACGAGTTCCGCCGGCAGGCCGGCCGCCGCCGCCAGCGCCGGCACGTCCACCGGGAAACCGCCCAGGTCGCAGACCAGCATCGCCCGCACTCCCCCGACCCGGGCGGTGGCGGCGGCCACCGTCGCCGGGTCGGGCACCAGCGAGTCCGGGTCGATGTCGACCAGTACTGGACGCAGCCCGGCGTGCACGATCGCCGCCAGCGCTCCGCAGAAGGTCAGGCTGGGGGTGAGCACCGGCGAACCCGCCGGCAATCGCAAGGCTCGCAGGCTGAGCTCGATCGCCTGGGTGCAGGACGCCATCGCGACCAGCTCGTCCACCCCGAGGTAGTCGGCCAGTTCCCTTTCGAAGGCGGCACATTCGGCACCGCTGGTGAGCCAGCCACTGTCCAGCACCCGGCCCACGGCGGCGGCCACGCCGGCGGCCAGCGGCGGCCGGGTGAACGGCACGGCGTTGGACTTATCGGCGTTGGATTTGCCGGTGTCGGACGTCCCGGTGTCGGACCTGCCGGTGCCGGACGGCCCGCTGGTGACGGTCGCGGTCACGGCCGGCGTCCGAACCGCGGCTGCGCGATCACTCCGAGCAGCGGCCAGCCGGAGGCGGTCAGCAGATCCCGGATCTCGTGCACCGCGTTGGCGTTGGTGGTCGCGCCGGCGAGCACCAATACCCCGATCGAACCGGCCTCCTCGCCGACCGCCAACTCGTCCATCGAGCCGAGCCGCAGCGGCGTCGGGGCGTGCTTGCCACCCAGCAGCGCCGGTTGGTAGCCGTTGCGGGAGTGCGCCTCGTCATCCGGTGGTCCGCCGTCACCGGCCGGTACCGGCTCGGGCACCGGCTGCCAGTCGGGCAGCGGTTGCTCCACCACCGAGCCGAGCCGGTCGATCACCCAGTCCGGCACCGGCCGGCCGGCCGCCCCGGTCACCACCACCTGGTCGACCCCCGCCTTGCGGGCAGCCAGCCTGATCCGCCGGCCGAGCGAGACCAGCACCGCCGGATCGGCATCCAGCCGGCCGAGCAGCGGTGCGGACAGCAACCGGCCCAGCCGGGCGGCGCCCGATACGGTCGGCCGGACCGTCTCGGCGACCGCCGCGATCAGCAGGCCGACCACCAGGCCCAGGATGCCGGCCAGCGCCAGCTTCTGCACCAGCCCGGACGAGTCCGGCGCGGACGGCACCTGCGGGGTGGCCACCATCACCGCGTTGCCGGCCGCGGCCAGCTCTTCCGACAGCCGGTTGCGATCGGACGACAGGTCCGCGATCAGCGTGTCGATGCCGGCCAATTCGCTTTGCTCGGAGATGAGTTTCGAGTCGACCTGGTGCGCGGCCTGGCTGGCCGAGATGGCCGCCGCGATCGGCGCCCGCCGCCTGGCGAGATCGTTCAACTGCCGGTCCACGCCGGCGATCACCGAAGGCAGGTTGCCGATCCGGGACGCGTTCAGCGCCGAGTTGACCTCCGAGGCGAGCGCCTTGGTGACCGCCGCGGCGACCTCGGGCGACCGGTCGGTGACCGCGATGGTCATCACCGCTGAGGTCCCGTTGCCGCTCACCGCGACGTCGTTGGCCGCCATGTCGGCCCCGTTGCGGCCGGTCACCTGGGCCGAGGCGAGCGCCTTGGAGACCAGGTCCGGGCTGGTCGCCAGCGCGTCCACCTGGCTGAGCAGGCCGGCCGCCTCCTGCGCGGACTTCGGGATCTCGGCCGAGACCGCCACCCGAGCCCGGGCGGTGTAGTGCTTGCCCTGCCGGGCGACCATGCCGGCCACCAGCACCATCGGGACCAGCACCGCCACCAGCAACACCGGCCAGTACCGCCGGGTCAGTCGTGCGACGACCTCGTCAATCTCCACCGGGTCCTCCAGCGCTCGAACGATGTCCGAGACGTTAGAAAGCCCACCGATGCGGAGGAACGAACGTCCGCACTACGTTCGGCTACGCCATATGGTGGGTCACCGGTCCAGCTCCGGCGGCTCCACCAGCAGCGGCTCAGGTGCGGGCACGGCCGGTTTCATGCCGTTGCGGCGGGCCACCGCGACGGCTTCGAGCAGCGAGTGGCAGTCCAGTTTCCCCAGCAGGTTCTGGGTATGCGTGCGGACGGTGTTGGCGGACAGGAACAGCGCCCGGGCGATGTCGGCGCGGGACTTGCCGTCCACCGTGTACTGCAGCACCTGCCGTTCGCGTTCGGTCAATCGCGACAGCACATTCGGCTCGTCATCGGTGTCGGCCAGCAGCACCTCGAGCACCGGGCCGAGCAGTTCCTCGGGCAGCCACCGGCCGCCGGCGCAGACCAGCCGGAGCACCCGCACCAGCTCGGCCACCTCGGTCGACTTGGGCACCCAGGCCCGGGCGCCGCGGCGCAATGCCTCGGCTACCGCGGCTGGTTCGCTGTGCGCGCTGAGCATCACCACCCGGACGGCGGGGAACCGCCGGCCAACCTCGGTGAGCAGCTCCAGCCCGTCCAGGTCGCCGAGCCGGTGGTCGAGCAGCAGCAGGTCCGGCCGGACCGACTCCAGCAGTCCGGTATCGGCACCGGACGCGACCGCCGGCACGACCAGGTCCGGCTCGTTGCCGAGCCGGGCGGCCAGCGTCTCGGCGAACAGCGCGTGGTCGTCCACCACCAGGATCCGGATGGGCCCCATGCCCGGTCATCCTCACGGCGCGCCGGGCCCGGCGCATCATTCATTTGGTGGATTTAAGAACGCCCTCTCAACGAGCTATCGGCCGTACCGGCGGTCGCGGTTGGAGAACGAGCGCAAGGCCCGCAGGAAGTCCATCTGCCGGAAGTCCGGCCAGTACGCCTCGCAGAAGTACACCTCGGCGTAGGCCGACTGCCACAGCAGGAAGCCGGACAGCCGCTGCTCGCCGGAGGTGCGGATGATCAGGTCGCATTCGGCGCCGGCCGAGGAGTAGAGGTTCTTCGAGATGTCGTCGACGTCGAACTTGCTGATCAGTTCCTCGGGATCGCCGCCCTCGGCGGAGTGCGCGGCGAACGCGGCCCGCACCGCGTCCGCGATCTCCCGGCGCCCGCCGTAGCCGACCGCGATGTCGACCTTCATCGCCGGCGACCGGCCCTTGGTCAGGTTCGCCGCATCCTTCAGCCGGGCCGCGCTGGGTGCCGGCAGCAGGTCGAGCGCCCCGATCACCTCGATCTCCCACCGGTAGCCCGGATGGGCCAGCTCGTCGACCACCTTCTCGATGACCTTGATCAGCGGGGCCAGCTCGTCGGCCGGCCGGTGCAGGTTGTCGTCGGAGAGCATGAACAGCGTGACGTGCTCGATCCGGGCGGCCAGGCACCAGGTGAGGAACTCGGCAACCTTCGCGCCGCCGACCTTGTATCCCTCGATCAGGTCCTCGTGGCCGACCGACCGGGCCCAGCGGCGGTTGCCGTCCAACATGATGCCGACGTGCCGGGGCCGCGGCTTGTCGGCCAGCTCCCGGGACAGCCGCTCGGTGTAGACCCGATCGGCAGCGTGGCGGGCAAGCCGGCGCAGCCGTCCGCCCATTCGGCCGGCCACGGTCGTCACGACGCCTCCCCACCCTCGCATCGCGGGGCTGCCGCGACGCCGGTAAGAGGGTAGCCCTCGCCGCTGAGAACCCGATGCACCGCGCCGTCGCGGATCTGGCGGCGGCTGGTTCGCCAGAATCGCTCGCTGATCGGACAGCCATCTGCGACCATCGTTGACGAGAACGACCTAGCCCGCTTCGTACTCAAGGGGATGGGGGCCTCATGAGCGAGAGCAGCAGGCACGAGTTCCGCACCGTGATGCGCGGCTACGACCCGCACCAGGTCGACCGCCGGATCACCGAGCTGACCGCTCAGGTGCAGGCCGCCCGGCGGGACGCGGCCGACCAGGCCAAGCAGCTGGCCGCCGCCGAGACTGCCGCGAGACAGGCCGCTCCGTCCGACCCGAGCTTCGCCGACGTGGGCGGCCGGATCGGCCAGTTGCTGACCCTGGCCGGCGAGGAGGCCGACGAGCTCCGCTCCCGGGCCGCCGCCGACGCTCGCGGCACGCTGGCCGAAGCGGAGGCCGCCGCGGCCCGGACCTGCGGTGAGGCCGACCGGTACGCCGAGCAGACCCGGCAGGCCGCGGACCGGGAGGCGTCCCGGATCGTCGAGGAGGCCAAGCGGTCGGCCGAGCAGGTGCTGGACGAGGCGAACCGGCAGGCCACCACCCGGCGGGAGGAGGCCGAGGCGATCTACGAGCGACAGCGGGCGCAGGCCGCCCAGGCCGCCAACGAGTTCGAGCAGACGCTCGCCGAGCGCCGCGAGCGGGCCGAGCAGGATTTCCAGCAACGCGCCGCGCAGGCCGAAGCCCAGCTGCGGGCGGCGTACCAGCACGCCGAGCAACTTCACGCCGAGACCGAGCAAGCCGCCACCGATGCGACCACCCGGGCCGGCCAGCTGACCGCCGAGGCCGAGCAGAAGGCGAAGCAGATCATCGACGAGGCGGCGACCCGGGCCGAGCGGATCCGGGCCGAATCCGAACGGGAGCTGGCCGCTGCCACCCAGCGCCGGGACAGCATCAACGCCCAGCTGGCCAACGTCCGGCAGATGCTGGTGACCCTCACCGGCGGCACCGCGGCCACCGTGCTGGCCGACCCGCTGGCCGCGCCGCCGACCGACCGCGCCGAGGAGCTGACCGAGGCCGAACCGGCCGGTTGACCCCGGTTCCGTGCGCGGCTTCAGGCGTCCAGGTCGTCGTCCTCGAGGTGGCGTCGATAGCCGCGGCGGTCGGCGTCGTCGGAGATCAGCCGGTTCAGGGTCTGCTGGATCTCGTTTGCCCGGGGCAGGTCGACCAGGGTCTCCTGGCCGTGCTCGCCGGCCGACTCGATGCGCAGGGTGCCGGCCGAGAAGATCCGGTCCAGCAGCGTCTGCTCGTAGGCCACGTCGCTGATCCGGCTGAGCGCGATGTCGCGGCCGACGTGCGAGAGCACCCCGCGCCGGATCAGCACCCGCCGGGTGGTGAACACGTAGTGGGTGCTGCGCCAGCGCAGCAACGGCCGGACGGTCAGCCAGAGCACCAGCAGCACCGCCAGCACCAGCACCGCCGCCAGCAGCCCCTGGTGGACCGTCCGCTGGGTGGGCAGGTAACCGATCGCCAGTCCGGTCAGCCCGCAGACCAGCAGGAACCAGAGGACCGCCGGCAACAGGGTGAGCCAGTGCGGGTGCAGGTGCTCGACGACCTCCTCGTCGTCGGCCAGCAACTTCTCCGGATACGGCATCGTCCCCCCTGCCCGCGCCGGTCCGCGATGGCCGGCGGCGAGTGCAGAAGTTACCCGGCCGCGGCGCGCAAGTGGGTGATGTCGCCGGCCGCCACCCGCAGCAACTCACCGCCGGTCGCCGGCTCGACGACCAGCCGGCCGTCGGAGTCCACCGTGGTCGCGCGCCCGTGCTCGACCCGGCCGGGCAGCTGCACCCGAACCTGGCTGCCGATGGTCGCGCACCGGGCCCGGTAGTCCGCCGCCACGCCGGCCAGTTCGGCGTCCCCGTCGGCGGCGTACCAGCGGGTCAGTTCGGCGTCCAGCGCGGTCAGCAGCCCGACCAGCAACTCGCCGCGGTCCATCGCGACGCCCTCCACCGCCAGCGAGGTCGCGGTCGGCACCGGCAGCTCGGCCGCGGTGGTGCTGACGTTGACGCCCATCCCGAGCACCACCGCGTCCGGGCCGGACTCGCCCAGGATGCCGGCCACCTTGCGCTGGTCCGGGCCGAGCAGCACGTCGTTAGGCCACTTCAGCGAGCCGCCGACGGTCCGGCTGAGCGCCAGCCCGGCGATCAGCGGCAGCCACGCCCAGCGGGCCGGCGGCACCGGCGGCCGCAGCAGCACCGACACGGTCAGGCCGGCGCCGGTCGGCGACTGCCAGCCCCGGTCCAGCCGACCACGGCCGGCGGTCTGCAGTTCGGCCACCAGCACCGACCGGTCCGGCGCGCCCTGGCGGGCGGCGGCGAGCAGGTCGGCGTTCGTGGAACCGGTCTCGTCGACGGTGGTCAACCGCCAGCCGGCCGGTAACCGGCCGTCGAGTTCGGCAGCGGAGAGCGGCGTCCGGCCCGTGTGTTCCATGCCGCCATTCTCGCTCCCGAACGGCCAGCGCGAAATCGGTCACTACGCCCGCGGTCGGCGGCTGCCGCCCGACTAGGCTCTGTAGCTCATGAGCGCAGCTTCGCTACCCCCCGAGGGCGATCCCGCCAGCCCCGCCAGCCCCGATCCGCACACCACCGCGGGCAAGCTGGCCGAACTCGGCCGGCGCTACGACGAGGCGGTGCATGCGGGCTCCGCCCGGGCGGTGGAACGCCAGCACGCACGGGGCAAGCACACCGCCCGCGAGCGGGTGGCGATGCTGCTGGACGAGGGCTCGTTCGTCGAGTTCGACGAGCTGGCCCGGCACCGTTCGACCAACTTCGGGCTGGAGAGCAACCGCCCGTACGGCGACGGCGTGGTCACCGGCTACGGCACGGTGGACGGCCGGCCGGTCTGCGTGTTCAGCCAGGACGTGACGGTGTTCGGCGGCGCGCTCGGCGAGGTCTACGGCGAGAAGATCCTGAAGGTCCAGGACTTCGCCATGAAGACCGGCTGCCCGCTGATCGGGATCAACGAGGGCGGCGGCGCGCGCATCCAGGAAGGCGTGGTGTCGCTCGGCCTGTACGGCGACATCTTCTACCGCAACGTCCGGGCGTCCGGGGTGATCCCGCAGATCTCGCTGATCATGGGCGCCGCGGCCGGCGGTCACGTTTACTCGCCGGCCCTCACCGACTTCGTGGTGATGGTCGACCAGACCTCGCAGATGTTCATCACCGGACCGGACGTGATCAAGACCGTCACCGGCGAGGATGTCAGCATGGAGGACCTGGGCGGCGCCCGGGTGCACAACACCAAGTCCGGCAACGCCCACTACCTCGGCAGTGACGAGCAGGACGCGATCGACTACGTCAAGGCGCTGCTGTCCTACCTGCCGTCGAACAACCTCGACCTGCCGCCGACCTTCCCGGCCGAGCACGACCTCACGGTGTCGGAGCAGGACGAGTTCCTGGACACCTTCATCCCGGACTCGGCCAACCAGCCGTACGACATGCACACCGTCATCGAGCACCTGGTCGACGACGGCGAATTCCTCGAGGTGCACGCCCTGTTCGCGCCCAACATCATCTGCGGTTTCGCCCGCATCGAGGGCGCGCCGATCGGCGTGGTCGGCAACCAGCCGCTGCAGTACGCCGGCTGCCTCGACATCGACGCCTCGGAGAAGGCCGCTCGGTTCGTCCGCACCTGCGACGCGTTCAACGTGCCGGTGCTGACCCTGGTGGACGTGCCCGGCTTCCTGCCCGGCACCGACCAGGAGTGGCAGGGCATCATCCGGCGCGGCGCCAAGCTGATCTACGCCTACGGTGAGGCGACCGTTCCGAAGATCACCGTGATCACCCGCAAGGCGTTCGGCGGCGCGTACGACGTGATGGGGTCCAAACACCTGGGGGCCGACCTCAACCTGGCGTGGCCGACCGCCCAGATCGCGGTGATGGGCGCCCAGGGCGCGACGAACATCCTGTACCGCAAGGAACTCGGGCAGCTCGCCGACGACCTGCCGGCCCAGGAGGCCCGCCGGGCGGAGCTAGTCACCGAGTACGAGGACGCGCTGGTGAACCCGTACGTGGCGGCCGAGCGGGGCTACGTCGACACCGTCATCCCGCCGTCGCAGACCCGCGGCCAGATCATCCGGGCGCTGCGGATCCTGCGCACCAAACGCGACACCCTGCCACCGAAGAAGCACGGGAACATCCCGCTATGACCGAGCCAGAACAGCCTTTTCTCCGCGTGGTGTCCGGCAACCCGACGCCGGACGAGCTGGCCGCACTGACCGTGCTGCTGGCAACCGCCGGCCAGCCGGCCGAGGCCGACGATCCGGCCGCGACCACCGGCTGGGGCGACCTGTCGCTGCGGCTGCGCCGGCTGCCCGCCCCCGGGCCGGGGGCCTGGCGAAGCTCCGCCTGGAGCTGAACCCGCGCAGCTCCGGCTGGAGCTGAGCCCCGCGGCTACGGCAGCGGGTAGGGCACCGTGATGCCGTCCAGCGCCTGGCCGCAGTCACAGCCGGACTGCTGCTCGGGCAGCTCGGCCAGGGTGGCGATCAGCAGGTCGCGCATCCGCGGCAGGTTGGCCGCGAACATCCGCAGCACCTCGGCGTGGGTGACCCCCTCACCGGCCTCCACGCCGGCGTCCAGGTCGGTGACCAGGCACAGCGAGGTGAAGCAGAGCGCCAGCTCGCGGGCCAGCACCGTCTCGGGCATCGCGGTCATCCCGATGATCGAGGCGCCGGTGGCCTGGAACTCCCGGGATTCGGCACGGGTCGAGAACCGCGGCCCGTTCACCACCAGCAGGGTGCCGCCGTCAGCGAGTTCGGTGCCGGTGGCCGCCGCCGCCCGTATCGCCGCGGCCCGTCCGGTCGGGCAGTACGGGTCGGCGAAGCTGACGTGCGCCACCCCGGTGTCGGCGTCGTTGAAGGTCTGCGGCCGGCCCCAGGTGCGGTCCAGCAGCTGGTCCGGCAGCACCAGGCTGCCCGGGCCGAGCTCCGGCTTGAACGAGCCGACCGCCGACCCGGTCACCACCTGCCGCACACCCACCGAGGCCAGCGCCCACAGGTTCGCCCGGTACGGCACCCGGTGCGGCGGGAACCGGTGGTCGGCACCGTGCCGGGGCAGGAACGCCACCCGCCGGCCGGCCAGCGTGCCGATGGTCAATGGGTCGCTCGGCTCCCCGAACGGGGTGCTGACCGGCACCGTCTGCGCGTCGGTGAGCAGCGAGTAGAAGCCCGATCCGCCGATAACTCCGATTTCCGCCTGTGTTGTCGCCACCAGGCAAAGGTAGCGGGTCAGCTTTGCCAACGCGGCGGGCCGGAGGAGATACTAGGACGTCCAAGTAGTTCAGACCCCTCGGGCGGAGCGGCAGATGCAGCGCAAGCACTACGACGACGACCAGCTGGCGTTCGCCGATGCGGTCCGGACGTTCATCGGCAAGGAGATCAGCCCGCACTACCTGGACTGGGAGTCTGCCGGGCTGACTCCCCGCGAGCTGTTCACCGCCGCCGGCGGCAACGGCTTCCTCGGCCTGCAGGTGCCCGAGCAGTACGGCGGCGGCGGGGTTGCCGACTTCAGGTTCAACCAGGTGCTCGGCGAGGAGCTGGCGCTGGCCGGCGTCGGCGGTGCCGGGCTCGGGCTGACCCTGCACAACGACATCTGCCTGCCCTACTTCCTGCACCTGACCACCGACGAGCAGAAGCAGCGCTGGCTGCCCGGCATCGCCAGCGGCGAGCTGATCACGGCGGTGGCGATGACCGAGCCGGGCGCCGGCTCCGACCTGGCCGGCATCCGCACCTCCGGCCGGCAGGACGGCACCGACCTGATCGTGAACGGCGCCAAGACCTTCATCACCAACGGCATCAACGCCGACCTGGTGGTCACCGCGGTGCGCACCAGCGCCGACCGGCACAAGGGGCTCACCCTGGTGGTGCTGGAGCGGGGCATGCCGGGCTTCGAGCGCGGCCGCAACCTCGAGAAGCTGGGCCTGCACTCGCAGGACACCGCCGAGCTGTCGTTCACCGACGTACGGGTGCCGGCCGAGAATGTGCTCGGCGAGGTGGGCGCCGGCTTCCTCGGCCTGGTGTCGAACCTGCCGCAGGAGCGGCTGTCGATCGCGATCTCCGGCCTGGCCGCGGCGAAGGCCGCGCTGAACTGGACGGTGGACTACGTCCGCAACCGCAAGGCGTTCGGCAACCCGCTGGGCAGCCTGCAGAACACCAAGTTCGTGCTGGCCGAACTGGCCACCGAGGTGGACGTCACCGAGGCGTTCATCGACCGGTGCGTGCTGGCGCACAACGCCGGCGAGCTGACCGTCGAGGACGCGGCCAAGGCCAAGTGGTGGGCCACCGAACTGCAGGGCCGCGCGGTGGACCGGTGCGTGCAACTGCACGGCGGCTACGGCTACATGCTGGAGTACCCGATCGCCCGCGCCTTCGCCGACGCCCGGGTCACCCGGATCTACGGTGGCGCCACCGAGATCATGAAGGAGATCATCGGCCGCTCGCTCAAGCTCAGCTGAGCTCTAGGCCGGGTTGTTGGCCCCGGCCGGGATCCGGACGGTACGGCTCGCCTTGGCGACCACCGGCATGTTGTCCGCCTGCTGGTAGACGGTCGCGGTCGCTTCGGCGGCACCCGGGTGCAATCCGTTGCCGTAGAACGAGATGCCGACTCGCGGCGAGCTGTCGGTCGCGGTGCAGCTGAACTCGCCGACCCCGTTGGCGGACGAGGCGTACGGGTAGCTGACACCGTCCTGGACGAGGGTCAGGTCGAGCACATAGTTGCCGACCGGGCAGTTCTTCAGGTCCGTGTAGACGATCACGGTGTCATAGGTCGGGCCGCCGCCGAACGGACTCGGGTCGTACTGGTAAATGGCGCTGGTGCGGTGTTCGATCGTCAGCTTGGTGGCCGGCGCCGCGTTGGCGACGGCCGGCGTCAGCACGAGCGTGACGGCACCGGCGGCGAGGGCGATCGACAGTCTGCGCATGGTGGTCCCCGTCTGTAGATTTTGAGCCTGCTTCGTCCCGAATCTACGCAGCTTGATGGGTTTCGCAACGCACTTTCCTGCCGGCGCAACCGACCCGGCGAGAGGTGGCTACCCTCGGTGATCGTGCGCTTCGTCCTCGCCTCCGCCTCCCCCGCCCGCCTGAAGACCCTGCGCGGAGCAGGGGTCGAACCCGAGGTGATCGTCTCGGGCGTGGACGAGTCGGCGATCGGCGGCGACACCCCCGGCGAGCATGTGCTGGCGCTGGCCCGGGCCAAGGCCGAGACGGTAGCGGCCGGCCTCTCACCGAACGGACCGACGCTGGTGCTGGGCTGCGACTCGATGCTGCAGTTCGAGGCCGAGATGCTGGGCAAGCCCGGCTCCGAGCGGGCCGCGATGGCGCGCTGGCTGGCGATGCGCGGACGGTCGGGAGTGCTGCACACCGGGCACGTGCTGCTCGACCTGGCCACCGGCCGGCGTGCCGAACGCAGCGTCGCCACCACGGTGAAGTTCGCCGACCTCTCCGACGCCGAGATCATCGACTACGTCCGCACCGGCGAGCCGCTGGCAGTGGCCGGCGCCTTCACCATCGACAGCCTCGGCGGCTGGTTCGTCGAGTCGATCGTCGGCGATCACCACAATGTGGTCGGGCTGTCGCTGCCGGCGCTCCGGCACCTGCTGCTGGACCTCGGCTACCGGGTCACCGACCTGCCCCGCCGCCCCGACTGACCAGCTAGTTGGTCACTGCCGTGAGCAGAACCAGGACCACCGTCGACACCGCGAAGATTCCGTGCGCCAACACGGCTGGCGGTGGGAAATTGTCCTCGGCCGCGTGCCGTGGCCCGTACGCATGCCGGCCGCTCGGCCGCCCGTGCCCCGCGCGTATCCACAGTCCGAACATCGTGAAGCCGAGCGTGGCTATCGGCGCCAGGACAGCAAGAGCAAGCCAGGCGAGCGGCACGGCGTCCACCACCAGGAACCCGATCCAGACGGTGAGCCCGAGAGCCGCCAGGCCGGCGTGGCCCAGGATCAGATATGGCGAGAACCGGGACCGCTGCGTCTCGTGCCGGGTTCGCAAGCCGCCGTTCACCAGCCACGTTCGGAGCAGATAGACCCCCACGAGCGCGGCGAGCAGCCACGTCACGAGCGCGGTGACCCTCACCGCTCAATCAAGTCAGAGCGACCAAGCCTCGTCAAGCCACAAGTCGCCGGCCGGACCGACGTCGAGGTCTCGTACGCAACAGCCCTGGCCTACGGAACGGCCGGGTTTCGGCGTGTTGTTCATCCCGATCGTCTTCGACTCCGATGATTCCACGCTGCGGCGACCCGGGCCGTGCGGCGGTCTCGCGGTCGGCAGCGCCTGTACCACTGAGGCAAAGCTCTCAAATTTTTCGGTCCTCGTAAATCACTCGCCAAGGATGAAACGGACCTGCTACGGTACCGCAGCTAACACAGATTTGAGGTCTATGGACGTGGGTTAAGCGTCGTCCACCAGCCCTCCCCACGATTTGGAGGGGCCCGGTGGGTATCTCCCCGCGCCGTATCGCCGTTGCTTCACTGGTTGC
>Ga0207664_10000072_pt1 | contig 104943 bp, 97 predicted proteins | sample LARL83metaG_FD_184349 | JGI IMG/M metagenome (GOLD analysis project Ga0207664, IMG submission 184349) | Corn, switchgrass and miscanthus rhizosphere microbial communities from Kellogg Biological Station, Michigan, USA - LAR L8-3 metaG... | ecosystem: Host-associated > Plants > Roots >...
CCGCGGCGCCGGCACGTTCGAGTTCCTGTACGAGAACGGCCGCTTCTACTTCATCGAGATGAACACCCGCATCCAGGTCGAGCATCCGGTGACCGAGCTGATCACCGGCGTCGACCTGGTGCGCGAACAGCTGCTGATCGCCGGCGGCGAGAAGCTCACGCTCAGGCAGGAAGACATCGTCGTGCACGGCCACGCGATCGAGTGCCGCATCAACGCCGAGGACCCGGACACCTTCATGCCCAGCCCCGGCACGGTGAAGCGCTTCGAAGCGCCCGGCGGCCCCGGCGTGCGCGTGGACACGCATCTGTACGACGGCTATCGCATCCCGCCGAACTACGATTCGATGATCGGCAAGCTGATCGTGCACGGGCCCGACCGCGAGACCGCAATCGCGCGCATGCGCCTGGCCCTGGCCGAGACGGTGATCGAGGGCGTCAAATGCAACATTCCGCTGCAGCAGCGGATCATGGCCGACGCTGGCTTCCAGCACGGCGGCCAGAACATCCACTACCTCGAGAAGCGGATGGCCGAGCAGAAGGAAAAGAATGCGGCGACGGGTGGAGAGCAGTGAGAGGCACGTAAGCGCGTCATCACCACCCTTCTCACTCCTCATCATTCGTTCCTCGCCCATGCCATTCCTTGAACTCTCCCTGATCGTCCGCACCGAGCAGCAGCCCGGCGCGGAGGAAGCGCTGGACGATCTCGGCGCGCTGTCGATCACCCTGCAGGACGCCAACGCGGAGACGCCGGACGAGCAGGCGATCTTCGAACCGGGCGTGGGCGAGCTGCCGCTGTGGCCGACGATCACCCTGCACGCGCTGTTCGACGAGCACGCCGACCGGCGCGGCCTCGCCGCCGCGCTGGGCGAGCTGCTGCCATGGCTGGAGCCCGACCAGCTGAGCTTCGCCGAGGTTGCCGACCAGGACTGGGAGCGTGCATGGATGGATCAGTTCAAGCCGATGCCGTTCGGCCGCCGCCTGTGGATCTATCCGTGGAACATCGAGCCTCCTGTCGATGACGACCTCGTGGTGGTGCGCCTCGATCCCGGCCTCGCCTTCGGCAGCGGCACGCATCCCACCACCGCGCTGTGCCTGGAATGGCTGGATGGCCTGGACCTTGCCGGCAAGACGGTCACCGATTACGGCTGCGGCTCGGGCATCCTGGCGATCGCCGCACTGAAGCTTGGCGCGGCCAGCGCGGTCGGCGTCGACAACGACCCGCAGGCGCTCACCGCCTCGGCCGACAACGCCGAACGCAACGGCGTGGCCGACCGGCTCGCGCTGTTCCTGCCCGAAGACGTCGTCGCAGATGCCGCCGACGTGTTCATCGCCAACATCCTCGCCGGCCCGCTTGGCGAACTGGCGCCCACCTTCGCCGCCGCGGCGAAACCCGGCGCGCCGTTCGCGATCTCCGGCATCCTCGCCGGCCAGCAGGACGAACTGCTGCAACGCTACGCCGAATGGTTCGACGAGTTGCGCGTGGACAGCCGCGAGGACTGGGTGCGCATCAGCGGCCGTCGCCGCGGCTGAGGCCATCGGACCGCCGGCTTGCCCGCGCGATCACCCTGCTAAGCTTGCCGGATACCGATTCAAAGCGGCCTGCATGTACACACAATGTCCCGAATGCCTGTCCGTGTTTTCGCTGGATGCGCAGACGCTAGCGAAAGCGCACGGCCACGTCGTGTGCGGACATTGCGAGGCCAGCTTCGACAGCCTCGCCACGCTCGCCGAGCAGTTGCCGCCGGAACCGTTCGCCGAACTGCCGGTCAACGAACCCGCGTTCGAGCCGCCATTGCTCGACCTGGTGGTGTACCGGCCGCGGCCCGATCCGCCGGCGGTGGTGATGGCCGACGAGATGGTGACGGCGGCGGCGCCCAGGCCGGCCGTCGAGGACTTCTCGCAACTGGTCTTCGCGCCGCGCTTCGCCCGCGAGCCACATCCCCGTCCGCGTGAACGACCGACCCGGCGCGAACGACGGCGGCACCTGCGTCCCTCCGGCGAACGGCGCTGGCCATGGGTCGCGGCGTGCCTGCTGCTCGCACTGCTGCTCGCGATCCAGCTGGCCTGGGCCAAGCGCGACGACCTGATCCGCAATCCCGCCATGGGCGGCTGGCTGCGCGCCAGCTGTGGCGTGCTCGGCTGCGAGCTGCCGCTGGTTTCTGCGCCGCAGCAGCTGCGCCTGCTGGCCAGCAACGTGCAGGCGCACCCCAGCGTCGCCGGCGCGCTGATGATCAGCGCCAGCGTGCGCAACGACGCCACGTTCGCGCAACCCTGGCCGGTGCTGACGATCACCTTGTCGAACGCACAGGGCCAGCGCATCGCGATGCGCCGGCTGCAGCCGGCCGAGTACCTGGACGACGCCACGATCTTGCGCCATGGCCTGGCGCCGGGCGCCAGCGCCGTGCTGCTGCTGGAAGTGGAAGACCCGGGCGACAAGGCGGTGGCGTTCGAGATCGGTTTCGAATAACGACGCCTCCGGTACTTAAAATTATCCGCCCGCGCGGGTAGACTCGATCCCTCGCGCGGACATGCCGGACGGCATGCGATACACGCCGCGACCTGCAAGATCAGTCATAACCATGAGCCGCGGCCTATGCAGTCGTCGCTTCGTACGTGAGGGAAGATGCCCGTGAATGCCGTAAGACTGCCTGCCGCCGAGGCCGCAAAACAGACCTCGTCGCAAAGCGCAGGCTCGTCTGGCGCCAGCTCCCAAGGCCAAAGCGCGCTGAGCGAATGCGTCACCCGCACGGTGCGTCGCTACCTTGCCGACATCGGCGACACCGAATGTTCCGAGGGCCTGCACGCGCTGGTGTTGCGCGAGGTCGAAGTACCGCTGCTGCGCGAAGTGCTGGCCTTCCATGACGGCAACCAGAGCCGCGCTGCCAGTGCGCTGGGCATCAACCGCGCCACCTTGCGCAAGAAGCTGGCCGCGCACGGCCTGCTGTAACCCACCCGGCGTATTCGTACCAAAGCCACCCACCATCCGGGCGGCTATAATGAACGGCTTTCCCCTTCTGGTAACCCGCTCATGTCCGCTCCCCAGCTCGTCCCGGTCCGTCGTGCCCTGCTCAGCGTCTCCGACAAGGCCGGCCTGATCGACCTGGGTCGGCGCCTCGCCGCCAGGGGCATCGAGCTGCTCTCCACCGGCGGCAGCGCGAAGGCGCTGCGCGAGGCCGGCATCGCGGTCAGCGAGGTCAGCGACCTCACCGGTTTTCCCGAGATCATGGACGGCCGCGTGAAGACGCTGCACCCGAAGGTGCATGGCGGCCTGCTCGGCCGACGCGGCACCGACGACAAGGTGATGGCCGAACTCGGCATCGCGCCGATCGACCTGCTGGTGCTGAACCTGTACCCGTTCGAAGCCACCGTGGCGAAACCCGGTTGCACGCTGGAACAGGCGATCGAGAACATCGACATCGGCGGCCCGGCGATGCTGCGCTCGGCGGCGAAGAACTGGAGCGACGTGGGCGTACTCACTTCGCCGGACCAATACGCCGATGCGCTGGCCGAGATCGAGCAACACGGCGGCCTCAGCCGTGCGACGCGCTTCAAGCTCGCGGTGGCCGCGTTCAACAACGTGTCCAGCTACGACGGCGCGATCAGCGACTACCTGTCCGGGCTGGAACTCAACGACACGCAGGACGCGATCGCCGGCCACGCCACCTTCCCCGGCCAGGTCAACGGCCGCTTCGTGAAGCTGATGGACCTGCGCTACGGCGAGAACCCGCACCAGCAGGCCGCGTTCTACCGCGACCTGTACCCGGCGCCGGGCACGCTGGCCACCTTCCGCCAGTTGCAGGGCAAGGAGCTGTCGTTCAACAACATCGCCGACGCCGACGCGGCATGGGAATGCGTGCGCAGCTTCACCAAGCCGGCCTGCGTGATCGTCAAGCACGCCAATCCCTGCGGCGTGGCGGTGAGCCTGGACGGCGTCGGCAAGGCGTATGACCTGGCCTTCCAGACCGATCCCACCTCCGCATTCGGCGGCATCATCGCATTCAACCGCGAGGTCGACGGTGCCACCGCGCGCGCGATCGTCGAGCGCCAGTTCGTCGAGGTGGTGCTGGCGCCGGGCTACGCGGACGACGCGCTGAAGGCGTTCGCGAAGAAAGGCAACGTGCGCGTGCTGGTGATCCCGCTGCCAACCGACGGTAACCTGCTGGCCGCGCATCCCGGCAACAGTTCCAAGCGGGTCGGCTCGGGCCTGCTGATCCAGAGCGCCGATACCGGCATGGTCACGGCCGGCGACCTCAAGGTGGTCACCCGCCGCGCGCCCACCGAGGCGCAGATCCACGACCTGATCTTCGCCTGGAAGGTGGCCAAGTTCGTCAAGTCCAACGCCATCGTCTACGCGCACAACCGCCAGACCATCGGCATCGGCGCCGGCCAGATGAGCCGCGTCTACAGCGCGAAGATCGCCGGCATCAAGGCGGCCGACGAGAAGCTCGAGGTGCGCGGCTCGGTGATGGCCAGCGATGCGTTCTTCCCGTTCCGCGACGGCATCGACGCCGCCGCCGAGGCGGGCATCAGCGCGGTGATCCAGCCCGGCGGCTCGATGCGCGACGCCGAGGTGATCGCCGCCGCCGACGAGCACGACATGGCGATGGTATTCACCGGGATGCGCCACTTCCGGCATTGAGTCTCGGCCCGCAGAGGCGCACGCTCGGCATCCATCCTTCGATCCGGAGGCTGCCATGCATTACGAGCTGTATTACTGGACCGGCATCCAGGGCCGCGGCGAGTTCGTGCGGCTGGCGCTGGAGGATGCCGGCGCCGACTACGACGACGTGGCGCGCATACAGGGCGACGACGCCATCGTGCGTTACCTCGATGGCGTCCACGAAGGCGCGCTGCCATTCGCGCCGCCGTTCCTCAAGGCCGGCCGGCTGCTGATCGCGCAGACCGCGAACATCCTGCAGTATCTCGGCCCGCCGCTCGGCCTGGTGCCGGAGAGCGAGAGCCGGCGGCGCTACGCGCACCAGTTGCAGCTGACCATCAGCGATCTCGTCGCCGAGGTGCATGACTCCCACCACCCGATCGCCGGCAGCCTGTACTACGAGGACCAGCGCGTCGAGGCGCTGCGCCGCGCAGCCGACCTGCGCGCGACGCGGCTGCCGAAATACCTGGACTATTTCGAACAGGTGCTGGAACGTGGCGGCGGCCAGCATGCCCTGCACGAGCACTCCTACGTCGATCTTTCGCTGTTCCAGCTGATGAGCGGGCTGGAGTACGCGTTTCCGCGCGCCATGCGGCGCCTCGGGCACGAATTGCCGTTGCTGCATGCGCTGAAACAACGGGTGGCGCAACGACCGCGCATCGCCGCCTACCTCGCCTCGCCGCGACGGTTGCCGTTCAACGAGAATGGCATCTTCCGCCACTACCCGGAACTGGACGACCCGGCTTAGAGCCTGTTCAGAACAGCGCGATCACCATCGCGCCGGCCACGATCAGCGCGCCGCCGAGCAGCAGCGGCCAGCTCGGCTGCTCGCCCAGGAACAGCAGGCCCAGCACGATCGCCAGCGCCACGCTGAGCTTGTCGATCGGCGCCACCTTGCTCACCGGCCCCAGCTGCAGCGCACGGTAGTAGCACAGCCACGACAGCCCGGTGGCGATGCCGGACAGCACCAGGAACAGCCAGCTGTGCAGCGGCAGCCCGGTGGGCTTGGCCCATTCGTTGCGCAGGCTGAGGATGCCGGCGGTGACCAACAGGATCACGATGGTGCGGATGAAGGTGGCGAGGTTGGAATTGATGCCGACCACGCCGAGCTTGCCGAACAGCGCGGTCAGCGCCGCGAACAGCGCCGAACCCAACGCAAACAGCAGCCAGCTTTCACGCAGTTGCATCACGCCGCCCTCCGCCTGGATACCGGCCTGGCGTCGTCGGTACAGTACCGACGACGCGCTTCAGCGTGTGGCTCAGTGGCCGTCGTCCGCCGGCGCCGGCTCGCTCGAACCCTCGGCGGGCGGCCGGCTCTTGCCCCATTCCAGCACCTTGTACATCACCGGCCCGACCGGCTTCATGCCGTGCTCGTCGACCAGCCGACCCTGCGGATCGACCATGTAGGTCTGCGCGATGCCGCTCTTCGGGGTGATCACCACCATGTAGACGCGGCCGTTGCGGCTGTATTCCTGGATGCTGTTGTCGCCTTCCTGGCGTATCCGCACTTCCGGCGGCGGCTGGTCGCGGCTGGTCTGCACGCTGCTTTCATCGTGCATCGCAGGCAGCGCCTGCGGCTTCAGGTTCAGCGGCTGAGCGGGCGAGGACGGTACGGCGTGGGCCGACCGATGCCCGGCCGTCGGCTTGGCGGCGGGCTTAGCCGGCGGCTCCACCGCTTGCACGCCCGGGTCGTTGATCCCGGGCGGCGGCGGTACGTTCGTCGACGGGGCCGACTGCGCCAACACGCTCGATGTGAACAGGACGCTGGCGGCAACCAGCAAGGCAGCGGTTTTCATGGCGGCAACCTCGTTCGGGGAGCGCAGCATAACAGCGCCGTCGCCGGGCTTTCGTGAAGCGCGACGTTTCGCCGTGCATGCGAGAATGGGGAATGCCCAAACTCATCCTGATCGACGGCTCCTCCTACCTGTACCGCGCGTTCCATGCGCTGCCGCCGCTGAGCAACGCCCGCGGCGAGCCCACCGGCGCGCTGTTCGGCGTGGTCAACATGCTGCGCGCCACGCTGAAGGCCAAGCCGGATTACCTGGCCTTCGTCGGCGATGCGCCCGGCCCGACCTTTCGCGACACGTTGTACGCCCAGTACAAGGCGAACCGCCCGCCCATGCCGGACGATCTGCGCTCGCAGGTCGAGCCGATGCTGGCCATCGTCGGCGCGCTCGGCTTTCCGATCCTGTGCGTGCCCGGCGTCGAAGCCGACGACGTGATCGGCACGCTGGCGGTGCAGGCGCAGGCACTCGGCATCGATGTGCTGATCTCCACCGGCGACAAGGACATGGCGCAGCTGGTGAGTCCGCACGTCACCCTGGTCAACACCATGAGCAACACGGTGATGGACAGTGCCGGCGTGATGGAGAAATTCGGCGTGCGGCCGGACCAGATCGTCGACTTCCTGGCCCTCACCGGGGACACCGTCGACAACGTGCCGGGCGTGCCCAAGTGCGGGCCCAAGACCGCCGCCAAATGGCTGGCCGAATACGCCACGCTGGACGGCGTGATCGCCAACGCCGGCAAGGTCGGCGGCAAGATCGGCGAGAGCCTGCGCGAAGCCCTGCCGCGGCTGCCGCTGTCGCGCGAGCTGGTGACGATCAAGACCGACGTGCCGCTGGAGTTCGGCCCCACCGACCTGGCCCAGCGCGTCGCCGACACCGCGCAGTTGCGCGAGCTGTATACGCGCTACGAATTCAAGGCCGCGCTGAAGGACCTGGACGCCGCGGAGCCGGCAACGGGAATCGTGGAACAGCAACCGGGAGAAGCCGTACCCGCCGAGCCGGCCGTTCTGACGGGACCGGTCGCGGTCATTGACGCTGCCCTGTCCGCTGCCGGCGAATACGAGCTGGTCACCACGCAGGCGCAGCTCGACGCCTGGCTGGAAAAACTGCGCCATGCCGAGCTGATCGCGTTCGACACCGAAACCACCAGCATCGACGCGATGCGCGCGGACATCGTCGGCATCAGCTTCGCGGTGGAGGCAGGCAAGGCCTGCTACATCCCGCTCGGCCATGATTATCCCGGCGCACCCAAGCAGCTCGACCGTGACGCCGTGCTCGCCGCGCTGAAGCCCGTGTTCGAGGATCCATCCCGGCCCAAGCTCGGCCAGCACGCGAAATACGACATCAACATCCTGTCCAATTACGGCATCGTGGTGCAGGGCCTGAAGCATGACTCGATGCTGGAATCCTACGTGTGGAACGCCACCGCCACGCGCCACGACATGGACTCGCTGGCGAAGAAGTACCTCGGCTACGACACGGTGAAGTACGAGCAGGTCGCCGGCAAGGGCGCGCGGCAGATCTCGTTCTCGCAGGTGGATCTGGACACCGCCTGCCGCTACGCCGCCGAGGATTCGGACATCACCCTGCGCCTGCACCTGGCGCTGTGGCCCAAGCTCGAGAGCGTGCCGGCCCTGCGCAAGGTCTACGAAGACATCGAGATCCCGCTGGTGCCGGTGCTGGCCGCGATGGAACAGCGCGGCGTGCTGATCGACGGCGACGAGCTGCGCCGGCAGAGCCAGCAACTGGGCAAGCGCATGCTGGAGCTGCAGCAGCAGTCGTATGCGCTGGCCGGCCGCGAATTCAATCTCGACTCGCCGAAGCAGTTGCAGGCGGTACTGTTCGACGAGCTTGGCCTGCAGGCGAAACTGAAGACGCCGACCGGCCAGCCGTCGACCAACGAGGAAGCGCTGGAAGCGATCGCCGATACCCACGAGCTGCCGCGGCTGATCCTCGACTACCGCGGCCTGGCCAAGCTGCGTTCCACCTATACCGACAAGTTGTCCGGCATCGTCAACCCGCGCACCGGCCGCGTGCACACCAGCTACCACCAGGGTTCGGTGGCCACCGGGCGGATTTCCTCGTCCGACCCGAACCTGCAGAACATCCCAGTGCGCACCGAGGAGGGCCGGCGCATCCGCCAGGCCTTCATCGCGCCGCCGGGCTGGCAGGTGATGGCGGCGGACTACTCGCAGATCGAGCTGCGCATCATGGCCCACCTGTCCGGCGACGAGGGCCTGCTCAAGGCGTTCCACGAGGGCGGCGACGTGCACCGCGCCACCGCCGCCGAGGTGTTCGGGCTGAAACCCGAGGAGGTCAGCGCCAACCAGCGCCGCGCCGCCAAGGCGATCAACTTCGGCCTGATGTACGGCATGAGCGCGTTCGGCCTGGCGCGCCAGCTCGGCGTGGACCGCGGCGAGGCCGGCGACTACATGGCGCGTTATTTTTCCCGCTATCCCGGCGTGCACGCGTTCATGGAAGCCACCCGCGAACAGGCCCATCGCGACGGTTACGTGGAAACCATCTTCGGCCGCCGGCTGTATCTGGAAAACCTCACCTCGCGCAACCAGGGTCTGCGCCAGGGCGCCGAGCGCGCCGCGGTGAACGCGCCGATGCAGGGCAGCGCCGCCGACATCATCAAGCGCGCGATGATCGCCGTGGCGGCGTGGCTGAAAGACCGCGACGACGCCCACATGCTGATGCAGGTGCACGACGAACTGGTGTTCGAGGTGCGCGCCGACGCGATCGACGCGGTGCGCGACGCAGTCATCGAACGGATGTCCGGCGCGGCGGAACTGGCGGTGCCGCTGCTGGTCGATGTGGGCGTGGGCGCGAACTGGGACGAGGCGCATTGAACGCGAGTCGGGGAATACCCTCTGCGCAACAACGACTTGGTGGTTAACTTTCCATGAGAATGAATCGCTTTTAAATTTCTTTGGGAATCGTGCAACTTTCTCCGCAAATCACGCACTAACACTACGGATGCACGCAACGGCATCCGCGGCGAGCTCACCTCCCTGAGCCGCCACAGGCGCGAACCTCTCCCCTGGGTCTTCGCGTCTGCCCCCGCCCCGGAGGCTCCCCCTAGCCTCCGGGGCCTTTTTTTGCCCGCGATCCGCGCGGCCTGTACATTTCATGCACGACGACACCCGGCATACTCGATCCACCATCCACCGAGGGGAACATCCATGCGCACAGGCCTGATCATCGTCGGCATCATCCTCATCGTGGCCGGCATCTGGGTGGTGGCGGGCCATGCCTTCTACCAGGACACCGACACCTTGCTGCAGATCGGGTCGGCCAAGATCACCGCCACCCACGACAAGGGCGTGCCGCAGTGGATCGGCATCGCCGGCATCGTGATCGGCGCGCTGCTGGCTCTCGGCGGCTTCCTGCAGAAGCGCTGAGCCGCAGTCTGCTGCCCGAAAACCGCCGCTTTCGCGGCGGTTTTCGTCTGCGCCCATTACAATGGGCGCGATGGATGTCTCGTACCTGATCGACCCGCTCAACGAAGCCCAGCGCGAAGCCGTCTGCGCCCCACCCGGCCACTACCTGGTACTGGCCGGCGCCGGCTCCGGCAAGACCCGCGTGTTGACCCACCGCATCGGCTGGCTGACCCAGGCCGAACGCGTGCCGCCGTGGGCGATCCTCGCCGTCACCTTCACCAACAAGGCCGCCGGCGAGATGCGCGCGCGTCTCGAAGCGCTGATCCCCGGCGGCACCCAGGGCCTCACCGTGGGCACCTTCCACGGCATCGCCCATCGCCTGCTGCGCCGCCACTGGCGCGAGGCGGGGCTGCCGGAGACGTTCCAGATCCTCGACGCCGACGACCAGTTGCGGCTGGTCAAGCGCGTCGTCGCCGGATTGGGCCTGGACGATGCGAAATATCCGCCGCGCCAGGCCTGCTGGCAGATCAACAACTGGAAGGACGAGGGCAAGCGCCCGGACGGCATCGAGCATCGCGACCATCCGGTCACGCACACCTTCGTGAACATCTACAAGGCCTACGAGGACGCCTGCCGCCGCGCCGGGCTGGTCGACTTCGCCGAGCTGCTGCTGCGGGCGCACGAGTTGTGGCTGAGGAACCCGGCCGTGCTGGAGCACTACCAGCAGCGCTGGCGGCACCTGCTGATCGACGAATTCCAGGACACCAACACGCTGCAGTACGCATGGGTCCGCGTGCTCGCCGGCAGCACCGGCAAGGTTTTCGCCGTGGGCGACGACGACCAGTCGATCTACGGCTGGCGCGGCGCCAAGGTCGAGAACATGGCGCAGTTCCTGCGCGACTTCCCCGGCGCACGCACGATCAAGCTGGAACAGAACTACCGCTCCACCTCGACCATCCTGAAGGCCGCCAACAGCGTCATCCAGCGCAACGGCAGCCGCCTCGGCAAGGAGTTGTGGACGGCCGGCGACGAGGGCGAGCGTATCGCGCTGTACGCCGCCTACAACGAGCAGGACGAGGCGCGCTTCGTGATCGAGCGCATCCGCGAATACATCGACGAGCACGGCCAGGCGAAGGATTGCGCGATCCTGTACCGCTCGAACGCGCAGTCGCGCAACTTCGAGGAACAGCTGGTCCAGCGCAACATCAAGTACCGCGTCTATGGCGGCCAGCGCTTCTTCGAGCGCGCCGAAGTCAAGGACGCGCTGGCCTACCTGCGGCTCACCGCGAACCGGCACGACGACGCCGCATTCGAGCGTGCGGTGAACACCCCGCCGCGCGGCATCGGCGACCGCACGCTGGACGCACTGCGCCGCCGTGCCCGCGGCGAGAACATCTCAATGTGGGAAGCGGTGCTCGCCGAACTGAGCGGCGGCAGCGAACTGGCCGGGCGCGCGAAGAATGCGGTGAAGGCGTTCCTCGGCATGATCGACGCGATGGCCCACGCCTTCCAGCCGTCCACGCCCGACGGCGAAAAGGACGCGCTCACCCTCGCCGAACAGATCGACCACGCGATCACCCATACCGGCCTGCGCGACTTCTACGAGAAAGATTCGCGCGGCAACGCCGAGTCGCGGGTGGAAAACCTGGACGAACTGGTCAACGTGGCCAGCCGCTTCGAGCGTACCGCCGAGGACATCGACGCCGGCCTCAGCGAACTCTCCGCGTTCCTGTCGCACGCCACCCTGGAAGCCGGCGAGAACCAGGGCGAGGCGTGGGACGACTGTGTGCAGCTGATGACCCTGCACTCGGCCAAGGGACTGGAGTTTCCGGTGGTGTTCCTGGTCGGCATGGAGGAAGGCCTGTTCCCCAGCCAGCGCTCGGTCGACGACGAGGGCCGGCTGGAAGAGGAGCGCCGGCTCGCCTACGTCGGCATCACCCGCGCCCGCGAGAAACTCGTCGTCACGCACGCCGAATCGCGGCGCATGCACGGCGCCGAGATGCTGGCGCGGCCGTCGCGTTTCCTCGGCGAGATGCCCGCCGAACTGATCGACGAAGTGCGCCCGCGCGTCCACGTCACCCGTCCGCTGTACGCCGGCCGACCGCACGAGATCTCACCGTCGCTGGAGGAATCGCTGCCGGTGAAACTCGGCCAGCGCGTCAGCCATCCCAGTTTCGGCGAAGGCGTGGTGATCAGCGCCGAAGGCAGCGGCGCGCACACCCGGCTGCAGGTGAATTTCGAGGCCGCCGGCAGCAAGTGGCTGGTGGCAGCGTACGCGAATCTGACGCCGCTGTAAGCCCGGCGATGCGCAGCACCGGTCGGACGATGGGCACTGAACGATGAATCTGATGCACCGTATCTTTATCGGGCTGGCCTGCACCACCGCCACGGCTTGCGCCACCGGACAGGCGAAGGACGCCGGAGCCGAAATCGGTTTCGTGGCAACCGCCGACGGCGCGGCGTATCTGTACACCACCGACGGCCACCTTGCCGCGGCGACCCCGATCCAGCTGCAATATCCCGCCATCAAGGGCGCCGTGCAGTGCTGCCTGCGCCTGCAGGGCAGCGCGCTGGAGTCACCTGGCGGATCGACCGGGCCGGTCACCGATGCGCTGTTCGGCAATCCGGTATTCCGCTATCGGCTGAAACAGATGCCGGCCGCGTTGAAGGGCGACCCGTTCATCGGGGCTGCGGTGATTGGCACTCCAGCGGTGAGCACTGGCTCGGCATCAGCCGGAACGATTCTTTACATCGGAACAGCGTCAGCAGGCAACGCGCCTCGCGTGCAAACCTGCCTGGGCAGCGAAGGCCGCAACCTGTTCCTGATTGCCGGTGGCAAGCTCAAGGCGCAGCTTTACTACGCCTTCGGCTATGACGTCACCGCAACCTGTGATCTGAAGCTGTTCGACCTTCCAACGGTCCAGTAGGCGTCCGCTGGCCCGGGCCCGCCCTATCGCCGCCAGAATTATTCGCGCAACCGCGGCACGCCGTGCACGTCGCGTTCTTCGATCGCGATCGGCTGCGTGTCGGGCTGGCCGGGGTTGGCGGTCTGCGCCAGCGGAGCGACCGCGTCGCCGCGGGCGGACGCCAGCGCGTTGCGATAGCAGCGCTGCGCCTGTTCCGTATCGCCCTGGCCGGCGAACGCGTCGCCCAGGGCTTCCCAGGCCGCGCTGCCCGGCGCCAGCGCCAGCGAGCGTTGCAGGTACTGCCGCGCCTTGCCCCACAGTTTCAGCCGCACGCACATACGGCCGAGCGTGAGCAGCAGGTGCGCGTCGTTCGGGTGCGCGTCGAGCCAGCCTTCGGCGCGGCGCAGGCGCGCCTCGACGTCGTCGCCGGCTAGGGTGCCGTAGGTTTCGATCAAGAGCGGCGACCACTCGCGGCGCAACGCGGATTCCACTTCGTCCATCGCCGGCAGGGTCAACCCGAACGCGGCCGCACGGCGGGCGTAGGCGTCGATCACCGCGGGCACGCGGCGCTGTGTCTTCGGCAGTTGCGACCACAGCGTGTTGAGGCTGGCGCCGTCCGCTGCGGCCTGGATAGTGGCGGCCAGTACCTGCGCTTCCAGCGCGGCGTAGGCGCGGTTGCCCAGCGCGCCGCTCTTCTGCAACGGCGCGAGTGCTTCGCGGGCGCGCCGGATGTCGCCGTTCGCCATGGCCGCCTGCACCAGTTCGCGCCAGCCGCCCGGGGTCAGGGTGCCCTTGTCGGCTTCGGGCACCAGCAGCGCCAGCGCTTCGGCCGGCTTGCCTTCGCGGCGCAGCACGCGGGCGCGCAGCACGCGGGCCGCCTGCGGTGCGGATTGCGCGGCCTGGTCCAGCGCCTCCAGCGCACGGCCGTGTTCACCGCGGCGCGAGGCTGCCTCGGCCGAGGCCAGCAGGGCCGGGCCGCGCAGGCTGTCCAGCCGCGAGGCGCGGTTGAGGTCGCGCTCGGCGTCGCCGTGGCGGCCTTCCATCAGGGCGATCAGGCCGGCGCCAAGACGCTGCTGGCTGAGCCGCCGGTGCCGCCGCGAGAACGCGCCGAACGGCCAGCGCGCCAGCCGCCACAGCACGGTGAGCAGCGCCCACGCCAGCAGCAGGATGACCAGCGCCGCCACCACCGTGGTCTCCACCCGCCAGCCGCGCAGGCGCAGCAGCACATAGCCGGGATCCTCCGCCACCCAGTGCCAACCGAACGCGGCCAGCGCGGCGGCCACCACCAGCAAGCCGATGCTGTACCAGAACCTCATGGCCGGGCCCCGCCCGGCGTCGCGGAACTGGCCGAGGCGGGACTGAGCGCATGCACCGCGCGCAGGTTGCGCAGTTCAGTCAACGCGGCGCCCAACTGCACCGGCGGGTTCGCCGGCAACTGGCCGGCGAGCTGCTTCAAGGTCTCGCGCGCCTGCTGCACCGCCGGCGCACTGCCGTCGAACTGGCTGGCCAGCGCCGCGTCCACCCGCTGCAGCGCAGCCGCATAGCCCTTGCTGTCATAGGCCAGCAACGCTGCCTGCGCCTGGGCCAGGTCGAGCGCGGCCAGCTCGCGCGCGAAACGCGCATCGGCGACCGCCAGTGGCGCGCCGTTGTCGCGCTGCACGCTGACCACGCCGGCCAGCGCGCGGCGGATGCGCGACCACGCATCGGTGGCCTCCGCGGCATGGCTGTCGAGCGGCTTCAGCGGCAGATCGGCCAGACCGCCACGCAATGCCACCAGCTGCTGCAACGCGCCGGCCTGGCTGGCCGGCTGGCTCTTGGCCAGCGCCTCGCGCTCGGCGTTGACGCTCTGGCGCAGTCCGCTGAACGCGCCGTCGTTGACCGCGGCCAGGGTCTGGTCGGCCAGCGCGTACGCGGCGGCCGCGCCCTGCGCGTCATGGAACAGCGTGTAGCGTTCGCCGGCCATGCGCAGCAGCGATTCGGTTTCGTCCAGCAGCATGCCGTCGCGGCCGCTCAGCGTCTTCTCGGCGAGCTTGGCCACCGCGTCCTCGAGATGGCGCGTGCGCTCGGCCTGGCCGAGCAGTTCCTCGCGCAGCGAACGATTGACCTGGGCCGCATCGTCCAGCCGCTGGTTCAGGCTGCTGCGCTGGTCGCCCAGGGTGGTCAGCGTGGTTTCCAGCGTGGCCACGCGCTGCTGCAGGCTGGCGACACTCCGGTTGTCGGCGGCGCTGCCCTGTTCCTGCTGCCACTGGCGCCAACCGATGTAGCCGGAAGCGCCCACGGCTATCAGCGCCAGCAGCACCGCCAGCGCCAGGCTGCCGCCGCCACGCGGACGCGGTGCGGGCCGCGTGGGTGCGGTGCGGGTCGCGCGCACGGACGGCTCGATCAGCACCGCATCGGGCGCAGCGGGATCGGGAGAGGCGCCCTCGGGCGCGTTCGGCTTGTCTACGTTGCTCATGCGCGCATGCTAGCAGCCCATACGGCAGCGTTCGTAGCACGCGGATGTGAAGGACGCTCAGTGCGCCGGCATGGCCGCGGCCAGCAAGTCCGCCGACAACGCCGAAGCCGCCGTGGCGATGCGCTGGAAACCCGCCGCACGCGCCGCCGCCGCCAGCCGTTCGCTGCTGACCACCGCGGTCGCCGCGCACAGCCGCGTCCACGCCGCTGGCGGCAGCAACTGCTGCAGGTTGTGCAGCGCCTCGGCGCTGGACAGCAACACCTGCGACGATGCCGGCAATGGCAGCAGCGCATCGACATGACGCCGGTCCAGCCGCGGCGGCACCCGCCGGTAGACATGCAGCTCGTGCAGCTGCGCGCCGCGGGCGGCGAGCTGTTCGCGCAGCACGCCGCGGCCGCCGGGCGCGCCGATCAGCGCCACCCGACGACCACGCAGCGCGTGCAGCGCAGGATGTTCGAGCAGGCCTTCGCTGTCCTGCCGGCACGGCGCCAGCGGCGCGGCGATGCCATGCCGGCGCAACGCCCGCGCCGTGCCCTGGCCCACTGCCAGCACGGTCGCCGCGGTCTGCAGCGGCGACAGGGCCGCGGCGTAACGGACCGCGGCGGGGCTGGTGAAGACGATCAATTCGGACGTCAGCGCCGCACGCAGGCCCGCACGCGCCGCGGCGGCGTCCGCTGCGCCGCGCAAGGCCAGGCCCGGCAGCAGCAGCGGTACGCCACCGAGCGCGCGCACCCGGCGCGCCAACGCCGACGCGGTACCGGCCGGGCGGGTGATCACCACGATCCGACCGTGCAGGTCCTGCTTGTCCCGAGGGGATTGTCGCTGCATCCGCGTACCGTGTCCGGCCATTGTCATGGCCCCAGTGTAACGGTGGCCCTACACTGGGAGGTCTCCCCTTCCCCGCGGACCCCCGACCACGTGAGCACGACCGACGACGCAACACCGCACGCGCAGCAACTGATCCAGTTCATCCGCGACGAAATCCCGCTGGCCCATGCGATGGACCTGCAACTGGCCGGCTGCGACGACGACAGCCTGAGCCTGCGCGCGCCGCTGGCGCCGAACGTCAACGACAAGGGCTGCGCGTTCGGCGGCAGTCTGGTCAGCCTGATGACCCTGAGCGGCTGGGCGCTGGTGGAACTGGCGCTGCGCCGGCGCGGCCACGACTGCGACGTTTTCGTGGCCGAATCCAGCGTGCGCTACCTGGCGCCGCTGTGGCAGGACTTCCACAGCGAGGCACGGCTGGCCGGGGACGCGGGCTGGGACACGTTCTTCAACACGCTGGGCGCACGCGGCAAGGCGCGCATCGGCGTCGACTGCGTGGTCCCCGGCGAACACGGCAAGCCCGCCTGCACCTTGAGCGCGCGCTTCGTCGCCAAACGCCGCAGCTGAGTCGCGCGCTTCCGCTTGAGGCAGAATGGGCGGGTATCCATCGGGGAGGAACCACCATGCGCCGCATCCTGAGCATCCTTGTCGTGCTGTCCGTGCTGTTGCTGGCCGGCTGCGCCACCAAGACCCGCAGCGACGCGTTGACCACCACGCTCAAGGCCTACGGCAGCGCACTGCGCTGGGGCGACTTCCAGAGCGCCGCGCAGTTCATCGACCCGGCGGTGCTCGCCGCGCATCCGCTGACCCAGCTGGAGCTGGCGCGCTACCAGCAGGTCCGCGTGAGCGAGTACGACGACGGCGCCGGCCCGGTGCCGGCCGGCGACTTCGACGTGCGGCAGACCGCGACGATCAGCCTGGTCAACATCCACACCCAGTCCGAGCGCAGCGTGGTCGACCACCAGACCTGGCACTACGACGAGAAGACCAAGCACTGGTGGCTGACCAGCGGCCTGCCGGACATCACCCAGGACTGAGCCTGCCCCGGATCGGCAGGTGTTCCGCGCCGATCACGGCATACCCGTATAATCGCCGGTTTACCCGAGCAGATGCCATCAGGGCACAGTGGACTGACGATGAACGATTTCCTGCACAAGCTGCCCGAATTTATCGGCAACCATGTGGCCTTGTCGGCCCTGTTCGCGATCCTGCTGGTGGCGTTGATCGTCATGCAGGTCAGCACGCTTTTCAGCAAGATCAAGGAACTCAGCCCGACCGGCCTGACCCACCTGATCAACCGCGAAAGCCCGCTGCTGATCGACCTGTCGGCGATCGCCGAGTTCGAGAAGATGCACGTGCCGGGCGCGAAACACGTGGCGATGAGCCAGTTCGACCCGGAGCACAAGGACCTGGCCAAGGCGAAGGAGCTGCCGGTGGTGGTGATGGACAAGGACGGCCGCGGCAATTCGCTGAAGGCCGCGCAGCGGCTGGTCAAGGCCGGCTTCGGCAAGGTCTATACGCTGGGCGGCGGCGTGCTGGCATGGCACGCGGCGCAGTTGCCGGTCGCCAAGGGCAACAAATAGGCTACCACTCTGATGGTAGGAGCCCGCGAGCGGGCTCCTCCTACAGAGAACGATCGTGAATGCCGGCGCGCGCGGCCATGATCTGCGCCAGCACATCCGGCGCGTACTCGAACGAGTCGTAATACAGCCGCTCTTCCGGCAGTCCGGCGTCGAGGAACAAAGGGTGGGCGGCGTCGATCATCGCCGGCGGCCCGCTCATGTACAGGTCGTGGCCGGACAGGTCGGGGTGATCGGCCAGCACGGCCTCATGCACCAGCCCCGTGCGCAGACCCGCGGCCTGTTCCGGCTCGGATACCACAGCGTGGAACCGCAGGTTAGGCAGTTCGCGCGCCCAGCGTTCGGCCAGAACGCGCATATACAGATCCGCCGCCGTGCGCGCGCCCCAGTACAGCTGCATCGACCGTCGCGTGCCCAGCGCAATGAAGTGTTCGACGATCGCCTTGACCGGTGCGAAGCCGGTGCCGCCAGCCATGAACAACATCGGCCGCTCGGAGTCCTCGCGCGGCACGAAGGTGCCCAGCGGTCCCTCGATGCGCAGGTGATCGCCCACCTTCAAGGCATCGTTGACCCACGAGGTGAAGCCGCCGCCGGCCACGTGGCGCACGTGCAGCTCGATCATGCCGTCCGCCTGCGGGCCGTTGGCGATCGAGAACGGCCGGCGCTTGCCATCCTCCAGCAGCACATCCACATACTGACCGGGCAGCCGGTTGAGCCGACGCTCACCGTGCGCGGGCAGCAGACGCAAGCCGGTCACGTCCGACGCCAGCTGCCATTTGTCGGTGACCACCATGCCGAGCTGGCGCCGCGCGATGTCCTCCACCGAGGTCACCTCGCGCGCCTCCAGCAGCAGGTCGCTGGTCGGCACGGCCTGGCACAGCAGCACCGCACGATGGGCCAGCGCGCTGGCGCTCAGCGCCAGTGGCGGGTTGCGCGGATACTCGCAATGTCCCTGCAGCAAGGTGGCCTTGCAGCTGCCGCAGACGCCGGCGCGACAGGAATACGGCAAGGCCACGCCTGCCCGCTGCGCCGCTTCCAGCACGGTTTCGCCGTCGGCCACCGAAAACTGGCGGTCCGAGGATTTCAGGGTAACGGTATGCACCAGGCACATTGTCGTTGCGATCGCAGCGGACAACAATGCGGGCTCGCATCACGGGAATCAACGATGAGCCTCTGGAAGCAACCCGCCGACCTCGCCCGCCTCAACGGCTGGAGCGCCAACACCATGATGGAGGCGCTGGGCATCCGCATCACCGCGGTCGGCGACGACTGGCTGGCCGGCAGCATGCCGGTCGACCAGCGCACCCACCAGCCGTACGGCCTGCTGCACGGCGGCGCCTCGGTGGCGCTGGCCGAGACCCTGGGCAGTACCGCGGCGATGCTCACGCTGGACCCCGAGAAGGAACTGGCGGTGGGCCTGGACATCAATGCGAACCATATCCGCGGCGTGCGCAGCGGCACGGTGACCGGCACCGCGAAGGCGCTGCACATCGGCCGCACCACCCAGGTGTGGGAGATCCGCATCGAAAACGAAGAGGGCGCGCTGGTGTGCATCTCGCGCATCACCATGGCGGTGATCCCGGCGCGCGTCGCGGGCCCGCGTTGAACGACACGCCGTACGCCAGCCTCACCCCCGACCTGGTGCTGGACGCGGTGAGCGCCTGCGGCCTGTGGCCGGACGGCCGGCTGCTGGCGCTGAACAGCTACGAGAACCGGGTGTGGCAGATCGGCCTGGAACCGGTTGGCGTGGAGCCGGCGGCGCCGGTGATCGCGAAGTTCTACCGGCCCGGCCGCTGGAGCGATGCGGCAATCGCCGAAGAGCACGCGTTCGCGCAGGAGCTGGCCGATGCCGAACTGCCGGTGGTGGCGCCGCTCGCCTTCGGTGGCCGCACCCTGTTGCATCACGCCGGCTTTCGTTATGCGCTGACGCCGCGTCGCGGCGGTCGCGCGCCGGAACTGGAAGCCATCGACCAGTTGCAATGGCTGGGCCGGCTGATCGCGCGCATGCACCTGATCGGCGCCCGTGCGCCGTTTGCCCACCGCGGCCAGCTCGATCGCGACACGATGGTGCGGCAGCCGATGCAGGCGGTGCTCGGCTCGTCCCTGCTGCCGGCCTCGTTGCACACGAACTACCGCGCCGCGGCGGCGCGGCTGGATGCGGCGATCGCCGCACGCCTGGAGGCCATCGGCCCGGTGCGGCAGCTGCGCCTGCATGGCGACTGCCACCCGGGCAACGTGCTGTGGACCGACGCCGGCCCGCACTTCGTCGACTTCGACGACGCGCGCACTGGCCCGGCGGTGCAGGATCTGTGGATGCTCGCCAACGACGCGCGCGCGATGGAAGCCGTGCTCGAGGGCTACCAGCAGTTCCGCGATTTCGACCACGCCGAGCTGGCGCTGATTCCCGCATTGCGCGCGATGCGCCAATTGCACTATGCCGGTTGGATCGCCGCGCGCTGGCACGACCCGGCGTTCCCCGCCGCCTTCCCGTTCGCCGCCGAATCGCGCTGGTGGGAACAGCACGTCGCCGACCTGCACGAACTGGCCGACGAGCTGGAATGAGGGGTCGCTGCGGCATTCGACCGCAAGAACTTTCATCCGCACGCACAAGCAGGCATGCTTGCCGGATACCTTGCCGAGTGTGCCCATGAAACGATCCAGGACCGCCGCCCTGCTGCTGATGAGCACGGCCCCGTTGTTGCTGACCGCCTGCGACCGCAGCGAAAGCGCGTCGCGCGAAGGCCTGTACACCTCGGTCGAGGCCTGCGTGGCGCAGACCAACGACAGCAACACCTGCCAGCAGGCATTCGCCAAGGCGCAGCAGGACGCGGTGACCACCGCGCCGCGCTTCGCCAACCGCGAGGCATGCGAAGCCAGCTACGGCAAGGAAAAGTGCGCCGAACGCAACGACGGCGCCAGCCATTCGTTCTTCGGCCCGCTGATGACCGGCTTCTTCCTGTCGCAGATGATGTCGCGCAACGGCGTGGCGGCCAACGGCTTCAACAGCGCGCCGGCGTTCCGCGACAGCAACGGCGGCTGGCAGCGCCCGGCCACCGGTGCCGGCGGCGTCTACCGCGGCGGCGCCGGTACCGCGATGGTACCGGTCAACGCCACGCCGAACCGCGCGGTCACCAGCAGCCGTTCCGGCTTCGGCACGTCCGGCAGCAGCCGCGGCATCGGCGGCTGATGCGCCGGGTCAGCATGGCCGAGCGCCCCGACTGGCGCACCAAGGCCGCCGCGTGCGGCTTCGGTTTCCACACCATCGACGATGCGCCGTACTGGGACGAGTCGGCGTACTACGCGTTCAGCCTGCGCGAGATCGAGGACGACATCGAGGCGCCCAGCGAGGAACTGCACGCGATGGCGCTGGACATGGTCGATCGCATTGTCGGCAGCGAGCAGCACATGCAGCAGCTGGCGGTCCCGGAACCGTACCGGGACTGGATCGCGCAGAGCTGGCGCGAGCGCCAGCCGCACCTGTACGGCCGCATGGATTTCGCCTACGACGGCACCGGCCCGGCCAAGCTCTACGAATTGAACTACGACACGCCGACCTCGCTGTTCGAGGCCGCGTTCTTCCAGTGGCAATGGCTGGAAGACCAGCTCGCACGCGGCCGGCTGCCGGCCGGCAGCGACCAGTTCAACTCGATCTACGAATCCCTGGTGGAAGCGTTCGGCACGATCGCGCGCGGCATCGCGCGGCCGTTCCACTTCGCCGCGGTGCGCGACTCGGTGGAGGACCAGGGCACGGTTGCCTACCTGCGCGATTGCGCGCTGCAGGCGGGCATCAACTGCGGCGCGCTGGCGATCGAGGACATCGGCATCTCCGCCGACGGCCGCTTCACCGACCTCGACGACCAGGTGATCGGCTGCCTGTTCAAGCTGTACCCGCTGGAGGACATGTTCCGCGAATCGTTCGGCGCGCACTTGCCGCGCTCCGGCCTGCAGCTGATCGAGCCGCCGTGGAAGGCGCTGCTGAGCAACAAGGGCATCCTGCCGCTGCTGTGGGACGCCCATCGCGGCCACCCGAACCTGCTGGCGGCCGAGTTCGACACCGGCGGCGAGTTGCCGCGCGGCTGGGTGCGCAAGCCGCTGCATTCGCGCGAGGGCGCCAACATCGCGATGCACCTGGACGACGGCCGCGAGCTGCGCACCGACGGCCCGTACCGCGATGGCCCGTGCATCCGCCAGGCCTGCCATCCGCTGACCGGCTTCGACGGCCACTACCCGCTGATCGGCAGCTGGGTGGTCGGCGACCGCGCCAGCGGCATCGGCATCCGCGAAGACCGCTCGCTGGTCACCCAGGACAGCGCCCGCTTCGTGCCGCATGCGATCGTCGAGGAAGCGCGCGGCGTGCTGATGGCCTGAGCCGCATCGCCATCTGCGGAAAACCGCGACGCCCGCACCCATCCCGCCGGCCCTGCTCGGCTAAGCTTGCGTCTTTTGAACGGGGCCACGCGTGCGCAACTTTCTCTTTCGCCTGATCGGCATTCTCGAAGTCGCCGGCGGCCTGTACGGCGTGGCGGTGATGCTGCACCGCCTACTGCCGCTGGGCTCGACCCACGACAGCATCGTCGCGCTGATCGGCCTGCTCCTGTTCGGCTTCGTGCTGGTCGCCGGCGTGCTGCTGCTGGAAGGCAGCGAGAGCGGCGTGCGGCTGTCGCGCTGGGCGCAGCTGCTGCAGCTGCCGCTGATCGCCACCCCGGTGTTCAGCTATGCGTTGCACAGCGGCGCCTTCGTCAACGTGTTCGCCACCCTGCAGGCTGCGCCGCGGCTGGGCATCGACTGGCATCTGGGTACGCAGGGCTTCGTGCTGGCGGTGGCCGGCCCCGCCGTGTCGCGACTGGGCATCAACCTGCTGGCCTTGCTGTCGTGGCTGGTGCTGCGCCTGCGCTGAAAACGCTTTGCTCTTCTGCTGCCCGCCGGGGATGAGCGACGCACCAGCTATCATGCGTGGATGAATATCCCCGCAGCCCTTCCCGTCATCCGCCTGAAGTCCGATCGCAACCCCGGCCACCCGTGGGTGTGGTCGGCGCAGATCTACAAGCCGGAGTCGAAGTTGCCGCCGGGCAGCCTGGTCGAGGTGCAGGACGCCAAGGGCCGCTTCGTCGGCCGCGCGTTCTGGAACGGCCACGCGCGCATCGCGCTGCGCCTGCTCGACACGCATCCGGACGCCAGCATCGACGCCGACTGGATCGCCGCACGCATCGCCCGCGCGGTGCAGTTGCGCCGCGACTGGCTGCAGCTCGATCAGGTCAGCGATGCCTGGCGCGTGGTGCACAGCGAAGGCGATGGGCTGTCCGGCCTGATCGTCGACCGCTACGCCGACATCCTGGTGATCGAATATTTCGCCGCCGGCATGTGGCGTTTCCGTGAGGCGATCCACGCCGCCCTGCTGACGCACTTCCCCGGCGCGCAGCTGTACTGGTTCGCCGAATCGCACGTGCAAAAGCAGGAATCGTTCGACTGCCGCAGCCCCGACGTGCCCGCCGCGTTCGAAGTGCACGAGCACGGCCTGCGTTTTCACGCCGCACCCGGCTCCGGCCACAAGACCGGCTTCTTCGCCGACCAGCGCGACAACCGCAAGCGCTTCGCCGAACTGGCGAAAGGCCGCCGCGTGCTCGACCTGTGCTGCAACGCCGGCGGCTTCGCCGTGCATGCGATGGCGGCCGGCGCGCGCGAGGCGGTCGGCGTGGATCTCGATGCGGGCATCCTGGAAGTCGCCCGCGCCAACGCTGCCGCCAACGGCGTCGAGGTCGGTTTCGAGCAATCCGACATCTTCGACTGGGTGCGCGCCGCAGTGGCGCGCGGCGAGCGCTACGACGCGGTGATCCTCGACCCGGCCAAGCTCACCCGCGACCGCAGCAAGGTGATGGACGCGCTGAAGAAATACTTCGCGATGAACCGCATGGCGCTGGACATCATCCCGCCGGGCGGCCTGCTGCTGACCTGCTCGTGCACCGGCCTGGTCGGCGAAAGCGAGTTCCTGGAGATGCTGCGCCGGGTGGCGCTCAACGCTGGCCGCGAAATCCAGGTGCTGGAAGTGCGCGGCGCCGGCGCTGACCACCCGTTCCGCACCGACGTGCCGGAAGGGCGTTATCTGAAGGCTGTGTTCTGCCGGGTGGACTGAGACCTCCGGAACTTGCAGTTACGCCTCGCGCGGCAGCCGCCCGCGCAGCGACGCCGCATCGAACAGTCCGGGTTGCGCAATCAACTCACGCGCGGCATCCACCTGGTCCCACGTGTTCCACAACAGCACGCCGCGCACGCGGCCGGCTTCGAGGTAGTACACCACGCCCTCGCGGTTCGGCTCGCGCCAGTCCTCGACCACCTGCAGTCGCGTATCCAGCAGGCCAACCGCTTCATAGCCGAGATCGAACAGGTCGGAATAGAAGAACGGCAGCGTGGTGTACGCCTCCTCGACGCCGGCCATCGCGCGGCCAGCGAGCCGGCCCATGCTGACCGCCGCATCTTCATGCTCGACGCGAAGGCGTCGATCCAGTGCCGCGCTGCGGAAATTCGCCACGTCGCCGGCGGCCCAGATGTCCGCGTCGCTGCTGCGCAGGTGGGCGTCGACCACGATGCCGTCGTCGACGGCGAGGCCGGCCTGTTCGGCCAGCGCGGTGTTCGGCGTCACACCGAGACCGGCCACCGCCGCCTCCACACGTAGCAGGCTGCCGTCGGACAGCACCAGCTCCACGCCGCCGTCGGTGGGGTTGCTGCCCCGCACGCGCACGCCGCTGCGCACGTCCACGCCGTGGCTGCGGTAGTAGTCGTCGAGATAGTGCGCCAAACCATCGGGATAACGCCCCGCGCCGATCGTCTCGCCGGGAAACAGCAGGGTCACCTTGCAGCCGAGGCTGCACAGCGACGCCGCCAGTTCGCAACCGATGAAGCCGCCGCCGATCACCGCGATGAAGGCACCGGGCTGGGCGTAGCGCCGCAAGGCCTGGTAATCGTCCAGCGTGCGGAAATGGATGATCCGCTCGCCGCCCTCGAACGGCAGCCGCCGCGGGGTGGCGCCGGTGGCCAGCAGCAGGCGGCGGTAGCGATAACTGTCGCCGCGGTCGTCGCGCGCCGTGCGCGCCACCCGGTCCAGCGACTCGATGCGCCGGCCCGAATGCAGCGTCGCGCCGCTTTGCGCGGTGGCCAGGTCGATATCGGCCACCGACTTGTCGCCCTTCCACAGCGCCTTGGACAGCGGCGGCCGCTGGTACGGCGGCTGGGCCTCGGCGCCGACGATGCCGACGTTCGCCGCGGCATCGACCTCGCGGATCGCCTTGGCCGCCGCATCGGCGGCCATGCCGGCACCGATGATCAGGTAATCGTGAACATGTTCCATGACGCTCTCCCAGGCCAACGCATCGGCCCATGATGCACCGCCCTGGCAGCGGCAACGTGAAATCCAGGCGCAGCCGATGAGACCGCTCGACGTACACTGGATGCATCGACCCGGGAAAACGTTCCATGCCGCTCAATGAAATCCTGCTGATCGCCCTCGTCATCCTCGCCACGCTGGTGCTGCTGTTGCAGGTCGCGGTGCTGCTGCGCGGGCGCGGCGACCCCGGCCTGGGCGCGAAGCTGGACGCCCTGAAGGACGACAGCGCGCGCGTCGAACGCACCCTGCACGAGGAACAGCGCGCCGGGCGCGAGGAGCTGCAACAGGGCTTCGACCGCTTCCGCGGCCACCTCGGCGAGCAGCTCAACGGCATGTCGCAGCAGCAGGCCGAGCGCATCGACGGCTTCGGCCAGCGCCTGAACCTGCTCACCGAGCGCACCGATACCGGCCTGCAGGCGCTGGCACAGCGCCTCGCCGAGGACGCGCGCAAGAGCCGCGAGGAAACCACGCTCGCGCTCAACCATTTCGGCGAGCAGCAGCAACAGCGCTTCGCCGCGCTCAGCGCCGAGCACGAAAAGCGCATGGGCGAAGTGCGCGCCACGCTGGAGGCCAAGCTCGGCGCGATCCAGCAGGACAACGCGGCCAAGCTGGAGCAGATGCGCGCCACCGTCGACGAGAAGCTGCAAAGCACGCTGGAGACGCGGCTGGGCCAGTCGTTCCAGCTGGTGTCCGAACGGCTGGAGGCGGTGCAGCGCGGCCTCGGCGAGATGCAGAACCTGGCGATCGGCGTGGGCGACCTGAAGCGCGTGCTGACCAACGTGAAAAGCCGCGGCATCCTGGGTGAAGTGCAGCTGGGCGCGCTGCTCGAACAGATGCTCACCGCCGAACAATACGAGTCCAACGTGATCACCGTGCCCGGCAGCAACGAACGCGTCGAGTTCGCGATCCGCATGCCCGGCCAGGGCGAGGGTGAGCACATCCTGCTGCCGATCGACGCGAAGTTCCCGATGGAGGACTACCAGCGCCTGCTCGAGGCGCAGGAGAACGCCGACATCGAGGCCGCCGGCATCGCCGGCCGCGCGCTGGAAATCCGCGTGCGCGAAGAGGCCCGGCGGATCAAGGGCAAGTACATCGCGCCACCGCACACCACCGATTTCGCCGTGCTGTTCCTGCCCACCGAAGGCCTGTTCGCCGAGGTGATCCGCCGGCCGGGACTGTTCGAGCTGCTGCAGCGCGAGCACCGCGTCACCGTGGCCGGCCCGACCACGCTGAGCGCCCTGCTCAACAGCCTGCAGATGGGTTTCCGCACGCTGGCGATCGCCAAGCGCAGCAGCGAGGTATGGGCGCTGCTCGGCGCGGTGAAGAACGAGTTCGGCAAGTTCGGCGTGGTGCTGGAAAAGACCCGCAAGCAACTCGACGCCGCGCGCAACAGCATCGACAGCGCCGGCCAGCGCACCCGCGCAATCGAACGCAAGCTGCGCGGCGTGGAGACGCTGTCCGGCGAGGTCACCCAGCAGCTGCTGGGCGACGTGCCGGCGCTGGATGACCAGGGCGACGACATCGAGCCCTGAGCCGCGCCGGCCCCGGCGCCTGCAGGGGCTTGACGCGGACGCTAGACTGTCCTGATCCGCATACCCAGGACATCCGCATGAGCGACCAGCCCCACCCGAACGACGTCAGCCAGGAACAGGCCGAAGAGGCCGTGCGCACGCTGCTGCGCTGGGCCGGCGAAGACCCGGCGCGCGAGGGCCTGCTGGATACGCCCAAGCGGGTGGTCAAGGCATACCGCGACTGGTTCTCCGGTTACGAATCCGATCCGGGCGACTACCTGCGCCGCACCTTCAAGGAGGTGAACGGCTATGACGAGATGGTGGTGCTGCGCGACATCGAGTTCGAGAGCCACTGCGAGCACCACATGGCGCCGATCATCGGCCGCGCCCACGTCGGCTACCTGCCGACCAACCGCGTGGTCGGCATCAGCAAGCTGGCGCGCGTGGTGGACGGCTTCGCGCGCCGCTTCCAGGTGCAGGAGAAGCTCACCGCGCAGATCGCCCAGTGCATCCAGGAGACCCTGCAGCCGGCCGGTGTGGCGGTGGTGATCGACGCCAGCCACGAGTGCATGACCACCCGAGGCGTGCACAAGCGCGGCGTGTCGATGGTGACCAGCCAGATGCTCGGCACTTTCCGCGACGACGCGCGCACCCGCGCGGAGTTCCTGCAGTTCATCGGTATCCACGGCGGCAGCCGCTGAACGTGCGGCTGGCCGCCACGCTGGCGTTGCTGCTGGCGGCGTCCGCCGCGCTGGCGCAGGACACGCGTTCGGAATACCTGCAGATGTTCGACGGCGATGGCGACGGCCGCGTCAGCGAGGCCGAATACCTGGCGTACATGGATCGGAGCTTCCGCAGCATGGACAGCAACGGCGACGGCATCCTCGAAACCGGGGAGCTGCCCGGCAACCGCGGCCGGCCGATCGCGCTGACCGACTTCCAGGACAACCTGCGCAGCCAGTTCCGCAAGCTGGACCGCAATCATGACGGTTATCTCAACGCGCGCGAACTGACCGCCCCGCCCCGATAACACTCCCTCCCCTGCGACGCAGGGGAGGGTTGGGGTGGAGTCGCTCTTCGCGACCCCTCAGGCCGAGATCGCCAGCTTTTCCGAGCGGTACAGCTGCACCGTCGCCAACACCGCGAGCAGCGCCGCCGCGAGGCTGCCGGCCAGGCACAAGCCGAGCTGTTCGCCGGTGACGCCGTCGCCGCGCAGCAGTTGCATGATGCCGAGGTTCTGGCCCAGCAGTGGCACCGCGTACATCCACGCCTGCGCCTTGATCGGCATGAACGACAACAACAGGCTGGGGATGATCGGCACCAGCATCAGCAGCGAGATGTAGGTCTGCGCCTCGCGGTAGCTCTTGGCGAACGCCGCCACCATCGACTGCAGCGCGGCCAACAGCAGCACCAGCGGCAGCATCAGCAGCGACACGTACGTCGCGAAATGCAGGCCCAGGTCCAGCTCCATGCCGATCTTCTCGGCGGGAATGAACTGCCCCACCACCGCGAACGCCAGCAGGGTGATCAACAGGCTGGCGGCGGAGAACGCGCAGATCGCCGCCAGCTTGCCGCACAGGATCTTCCAGCGCGCCACCGGGTTGGCGAACAGCGGCTCCAGCGACTGCCGCTCGCGCTCGCCGGCGGTGAGGTCGATCGCCAGGTACATGCCGCCCATGAAGATGGTGATCACGAAGAAGTACGGCAGCATCGCGAACATCAGCACCGCGCGCGACTGCGGCGTGGCCTGGTCGCGCCGGGCCACCTGCAGCGGCCAGGCCGTGCCCGGCGACATGCCACGCGCGACCAGCCGCATCGCGCCCTGCTGCCGCGCATAGCTTTCGACCAGCCTGGTCACCCGCTCCACCGAGGTATTGGCGTCGCGTTGCGAGGAGTCGTAGAACAGCTCGACCTGCACCGGTTCGCCCTTGCGCCAGGCCTTGCCGTAGTCGGCGGCGATGCGCAGCACCACGTCGGCGTCCTGCTTGCGCACGGTCTGCTCGGGATCGGCCACCGCCGCACCCGGCACCACGCCGCCGGCTTTCAGCGCGTCGAGCAGGTTCGGTGCGAACTCGGCACCGATCACCGGCACCGGCAGCGGCTTCTCGGCCTTCTCCAGTTCGCGGTTGAGGGTGACGTTGATCAGCATCACGAACAGCAACGGCCCCAGCAACGGGCCGGTCAGGAACGCGCTCATCAGGGTGCGGCGGTCGCGCAGGTTCTCCTTCACCTCTTTCAGGAACACGGTGAGGAAGGCGCGGCCACGCGGAGGTTTCGAGGTTGCCTTGTTCATGCCGCCAGTCCCTCGTCGGTGCCGATGATCTTCACGAATGCATCCTCCAGGTTGGCCGCGCCGGTCTGCGCGCGCAGCGCGTCCGGCGATTCGTCGGCCACCACGCGGCCGTGCGCGATCACCACGATGCGGTCGCACAGCGCGGCGACCTCCTGCATGATGTGGCTGGAAAACAGCACGCAGCGGCCCTCCGCCTTCAGCCTCGCCATGAACTGGCGCAATGCACGCGTGGCCATCACGTCGAGGCCGTTGGTCGGCTCGTCGAGGATCACGTTGCGCGGGTCGTGCACCAGTGCGCGGGCGATCGCGGTCTTCACCCGCTGGCCCTGCGAGAAACCCTCGGTGCGCCGGTCGGCGATATCGTCCATCTCCAGCGCCTTGACCAGCGCCTCGCGCCGGCTCGCCAGCAGGTCCTCCGGCAAGCCGTGCAGGCGCCCGAAGTAGTCGATGTTCTCGCGCGCCGTAAGCCGCTTGTACAGGCCGCGCGCATCCGGCAGCACGCCGAGCTGGCGGCGCACGCCGAGCGGATCGACCGCCGCGTCGATGCCGTCGACCAGCACCTGGCCGCGATCGGGCGTCATCAGCGTGTAGAGCATGCGCAAGGTGGTCGTCTTGCCCGCGCCGTTGGGGCCGAGCAGGCCGGTGATCTCGCCGTCGCGAGCGGTGAAGCTGACGCCGTCGACGGCTTTCACCGTGCCGAACGCCTTGTGCAAATCCCTTACCTCGATCATGGCGCCGCTCCTTAAGGGGTCGAACCGTTGAAGTCGATGAAGATCGGCGTGGGCTGCAGCCGGTCCAGGCAGCTCGCGTCCAGCGTCTTCGGGTCGAGCTTCTCGACGAAGTGCTGGATCAGCTGCGGTGCGCAGCCGGCCGCCATCACGCTGTGCGCCTGACCCTTGAGCACCAGCACGCGCGCGTTCGGCAGGCCCTTCGCCACCTCGTCGGCATAGCGCGGCGGGGTCACCGGGTCGTACTGGCCGGCGAGCAGCAGCATCGGCTTGTCCGTCTTCAGCGGCTGATGGAAATCAGCCGGGCGCGTGCCCTTCGGCCATACCGTGCAGACCGCCTTCAGCGCATCCACCATGCGCGTGCCCAGGATGGTGTGTGCATCCTGCGGGCGCGCCGTGAGCAGGTCGGCATCCTCGCTGCAGATCACCGAGTACTGCATGCCGCTGCCCATCAGCTCGGACAATTCGCCGGACAGCAATTTGGCCTGGCCCAGCAGCGGGCCGACGTCGCCGTGCGCGGCCGCGTCGATCGACAGCGGCAGTAGCGCGGCAGTGGCCGGCGTGTACGCGAACATGCGCACGACGCTGGCCAGCGAGTCCTCGTCCAGCATCCGCTTCACCGTCTGGTAGCTCTGCGGGTCGCGGAAGCTGACCTCGTGCGGGTTCGCGCGCAGCGCGTCGCGCAGCTGGTACAGGGTCTGGTCCGGATCGCCGAACTGCTTCTTGCAGGCCGGCTCGGCGGTGCAACGCGCGAATTGCGCCTTCAACGCGTCGTCCAGGTTGCGCGCGAAATCCTCGCCCAGCGCCAGCGAATTCGGCACCGCGCTGTCCAGCACCACGCTGCGCACGGCATCCGGGAAACGCCTCAGGTACTGCTGCGCCATACGCGTGCCGTATGACACGCCGACCAGGTCGAGCGGCGGCGAGCCCAGCGCCTTGCGCACATCCTCCAGGTCCTGCGCGGCGATCGTGGTGGTGTAGTAGCGCGGGTCGGCGCGGCCGGCCAGTTGTCGCAGGCAGTCGGCGGCGGCGGCACGCAACTTGTTGGCGTCGAACGTGCTGTCGTCGGCAGGCGTCACCGTCTCGGCGGACTCCTTGCAACCGAGCGCATTCGAACCGCCGGTGCCGCGCTGGTCCAGCAGCACGACATGGCGATGCGCCAGCAGCGGTTTCAGCACCGACGCCACCAGCCCCGCCGAGTCGGTCGCTGCCTGGCCGGGGCCGCCGGCGAGGAACGCCAGCATGTCGCCGCTGGCCACCTGCGCGCTGGAGCGCAGCACCGCCAGCTTCAGCTTGATCGTGCGGCTGTGCGGATCGGCGCGGTTTTCCGGCACCGGGAAGTCGGCGCACCATGCCGCCGTGCTGAGCCCGCTGTTCGGCTGCGCCAGTTCGCACGCGGTCAGCGTCAGCGAACCCAGCCGCCAGGTCGGCGCCTTCGCGGGTGGCTGCGGCTTGGCCGCGACAGCCGGCGCCGCAGGTACCGTGGCCGGTTCCCTGCCGTGCATCTGGTTCCACGCCAGGAAACCCAGGCCCACGACCACCGCACCGATGCGGATCGCGGTACGTCCATTCAATGCCATGCCCTACTCCTCACCCGGTACGAAAATCGATTCAATCGGACGGCCAAACAATGTCGCGATCCTGAACGCTAGCGGCAGGCTGGGATCGTACTTGCCGGTCTCGATCGCGTTGATGGTCTGCCGCGACACGTCCAGCCGCTCGGCCAGGTCGGCCTGCGACCAGCCGTGTTCGCCACGCAGCTCGCGGACATGGTTGTTCATCGACAGCGCCGCGTGACCAGTGCCCGCGCCACGCCGGCAGCCCAGGCGGCATGTCCGCCCTCAGCCATACGACCGGCAATCGTGCAACCGGGCATGGTGGGAATGCACTCGCGCAGATGGCGCGTGCTCAGCGGGTTCCCCCTCACGGCAACTCCTCACCATGAGGGTGGCGACGACGCCAGCGCGCGATGCCAAGCACCAAGCCAAGCACGGCGAATCCGCCAGCGATGCCGCACAGCGTGCCCAGGCTGCCGTCGTCCAGCGATCGCCGAAACCACAACGCAGGCGCGCCCAGCATGATGGCCATCAGCAGGAAGCGCTGGTACAGCGGCATGCGGCTTTCATCGTCGCAGGACAGGCTCACGCCATAGCGGCGCGCCACCCACCAGCGCGTGATGCCGTAGCAGAACATCAGCGCCGGAAAGACCCAGATCAGGATCGTGCCATCCACATGCCAGACCTGGGCCGAAGCGAGAAATCCGCCGATCATGCTGAGCGCACCCACCAGGCCCGTGGCCGCGCCCAGCGCGATCAGGTGCGTACGCTGCTCCAGCTCGTCGCTGTCGCGGATGCGCCGCGCCATCAGCCCGATCATGTAGAGCATCGGCAACACCGGCGCCAGCGCCAGCAGCATCTTCAGCGGCAGCCCGGTCACCGTGCGCACCAGCGGCCACACCCCCAGCATGACGGCAACGTACGCCGTCATCGCCAGCATCGACTGCCGCTGGTACTGCTTGTCGGAAAGACGAGGCATCGCGCGCTCCTTCAGGGCAATTTCAGAAAGTCATCCGGCGCCGGCTGGAATTTCGCCGGCTGCCACTGCGGTCGTCTCATGGCCAATACGGCAGCACCGCTGCCCAGGTCCCAGGCCCAATGCCAGCAATGGGAAAATCAGATGCGACCACATGTTCATGGCGATTCTTCCCACCGGCAAATGTCAAGCAAACTTGACAAATGGAAAGTACGGGAGGCCCCGTCATATGTCAAGCAAACTTGACTAAATCCGTAAAAACCGCGTGATATGCTTGTCCGAATAGAGTGACGTAGTTGGCATTTTTTGGTGTCGAAATTTGTCAGGGATTGCCTACGTGCCGCGCGTAATCGTTGCCCTGTCTCAATCTCTACCCAGTTGTGATCGGCCCAGTGCCTGAAGTAATCGTTTACATGCAATATTTGGCACGGGTATTGCTTGAATTCGATCAGCCGCACGGAATCCGCGGCAAACATTCCGTCCGGGGGGACTTCTCAAGGCGCGACACGCGCCGGGCCACAGCCTGTCGATCCAGGCGACCGCCCACCTTCCTCCGCCAGCAGCGCAAAGCCATCACCAACCAACACCCATCATTAAGGACACCCGCAATGAACAAGACCCTGCTTTCCACTGCGCTGGTCGCCATCATGGCCGCCGCCGGCTTCGCTCCGACCGCCCAGGCCGTCGACGGCACCATCAACATCACCGGCCAGGTGGTGGGCCAGACCTGCAAGGTCGAGAACACGGCCTACGGCACCCAGGCCACCAAGAGCGTGACCCTGCCGCTGGTGCTGGCGCCGGTGCTCGGCGCGGCGGGCAACACTGCCAACAAGACCCCGTTCACCCTCAACATCACCGGCTGCGATTCGGCCCTGAAGACAGTGCAGACCCAGTTCTCCGGCGCCAACATCGATGCCAGCACCGGCAACCTGAAGCTCACCGGCGTCGGCGCAGCCACCAACGTGGAGATCCAGCTGCTGAACGCCAGCGACGTCGTGATGCCGCTGAACGCAGCCAACGCCACGGCGCAGAACTCGCAGGTCGTCTCGCTCTCGGGCGGCGCCGCCACCATGAACTACTCGGCGCAGTACGTCGCCGTCGGCGGCGCGGCAGGCGCGGGTTCGGCGAACACCAGCGTCGAATTCACGATGAACTACCTGTAAGCCGCTTTCAGCCGCGGCCGGCAGCACCGGCCGCGGCCTTACTCTCCGGATCCACCACCCCATGAACAAACTCGTCTGCGCTCTCGGCGCGGGGCTGCTGACGCTTTGCCTGGCCCTGACCAACGCCCACGCCAGTGTCGTGATCGCCGGTACCCGCGTGGTATTCCCGGCCGCGAACGGCGAGGTCACCGTGCGCCTGAGCAACGATGGCGGCCAGCCGGCGCTGGTCGAGGCGTGGATCGACGACGGCGACCCGGCGTCGACGCCCGATACGGCGAACGTGCCGTTCCTCATCACGCCGCCGCTGTTCCGCATGGATGCGGGCAAGGGCCAGAGCCTGCGCATCGTCTACACCAACCAGCCGTTGCCGAAGGACCGCGAATCGCTGTTCTGGCTGAACGTGCTGGAGATCCCGCCCAAGCCCGCGGCGAAACCGGGCGAGGCGCAGAACACACTGCAGTTCGCCGTGCGCTCGCGGCTGAAGCTGTTCTTCCGCCCGGCCGGACTGGCTGGCGATTCGCTCGACGCCGCCAGGCAGGTCACCTGGACCGTGGCCGCCGATGGCGCGGGTTACGCGCTGGTGGTGCACAACCCCACGCCGTACCACATCACCTTCAGCCAGCTGTCGCTGGACGTCGACAGCGTGGCGTACGCGCCCGGCAACGGCATGGTCGCGCCGCTGTCGACCCTGCGCCTGCCGATCAAGAACCTGCACCATGCGCCGACGGCCGGTACCGTGGTCGCCTACACCACCCTCAACGATTTCGGCGCCGCGACCTCCTACCAGGGCACGATCGCGCCGTGAAGCCGGGGCGCGCCAGCGCCACGCTTGCCGGCCGACGCCAACCCGTCGCCCGCCGCCGGCTGCTGTCCGCGCTGGTCGGCCTGGCGCTGTGCGGCTGGGGCGGCCATGTTGCCGCCACCGCGACGGGTACGGACGCCGACGCGCCCGCCGTCGACGCCGTCGACGCCAGCTTCGACCGCAGCCTGCTCTCCGGCGCGGGCCAGAACACCACCGACCTGTCACGCTTCGAACGCGGCGATTTCATTCCTGCCGGCAGCTACAGCGTCGACATCTTCCTCAATGGCGGCGCGTTCGGCCGTACCGACGTGCGCTTCGCCGCGGCATCGGCCGAGGCCAGCGCCACGCCCTGCGTGACCCCGGCGCTGCTCGACCGGCTGGGGCTGCACCCGGACAAACTGTCGGCGCGCGTCAGCGCCGACCTGGCCGACGACCGCGTCTGTGTCGACATCGCCAGCGTGATTCCCGGCGCCAGCATGAGCTTCGCGATGTCCGACCTGCGCCTGGACACCAGCGTGCCGCAGGCCTACCTGGGGCAGCAGGCGCGCGGCTACGTCGATCCAAAGTACTGGGACGCCGGGGTGAATGCCGGCCTGCTCAACTACAACTTCAACAGCTACCGCACCCGCAGCGGCGGCCTGACTCAGACCTCGTCGTACCTCGGGCTGAACGCCGGGCTGAACCTGGGCGGCTGGCACCTGCGCCACAACTCCTCGCTGAACTGGCAATCCGGCGCCGGCGGCGTGCGCTCCGATCATCACTGGCAGAACATCGCCACCTACGCGCAGCGCGACCTGCCGCGGCTGCGCGCGCAGCTGACCCTCGGCGACACCTGGACCAGCGGCGAGATCTTCGACAGCTTCGGCCTGCGCGGCGTGCAGCTGGCCACCGACGACCGCATGCTGCCGCAATCGCTGCGCGGCTACGCGCCCACCGTGCGCGGCGTCGCCGACAGCAACGCCAAGGTGACCGTGCGCCAGAACGGCATGGTGATCTACCAGACCACCGTGGCGCCCGGTCCCTTCGCCATCGACGACCTGTACGCCACCGGCTACGGCGGCGACCTCGAGGTCAGCGTGGCCGAGGCGAACGGCCGCGTGCATACCTTCTCGGTGCCGTACGCCTCGGTGCCGCAGCTGCTGCGCCCGGGCGTGATGCGCTTCGGCGTGGCCGCCGGCCAGCTGCGCGACGAGACGATCGAACACAAGCCGGACGTGGTGCAGGTCACCGTGCAGCGCGGCCTCTCCAACCTGCTGACCGGCTACGCCGGCGCGGTGGGCTCGCAAGGCTACGGCGCCCTGCTGCTGGGCAGCGCCCTGAACACGCGCTATGGCGCGTTCGCCATGGACGTCACCACCGCACGCACGCGCATCCCCGGCCTGGACACGCTGTCCGGCCAGAGCGTGCGCCTGAGCTACAGCAAGACGCTGGCGCCGACCGGCACCTCGCTGACCGTGGCCGCCTACCGCTACTCGACCAGCGGCTACCTCGCCCTGGGCGACGCCGCGCGCGCGCGCGACTACGCGCGCCGCGGCCTGCCGGTGTTCGCCGCCGGCCCGGCCCGGCCGCTCACGATCAACGGCGTGCCGGTGTCGAACCTGCTCACCCCGGCGCAGCAGGCCGCGCTGGCCGGCGGCGACTATCGCGACTTCCTGGTGCCGAACGGCGTTGACCGCCAGCGCGACAGCTTCAGCCTCACCCTCAGCCAGCGGCTGGGCGCCCGCGGCGGCTCGCTCTACGTCAACGGCTCGGCCCGCGACTACTGGAACCGCAGCGGCACCGACACCCAGTTCCAGGTCGGCTACAACAACTCGATCGGCCGGGCGAACTACAACCTCTCGGCCAGCCGCGAGCGCGACCTGTTCGGGCGCAGCGACAACCGCTACATGCTCAACCTCACGATCCCGCTGGGCAGCAGCCAGCACGCCCCGAACCTCACCGGCACGCTCACCCGCGACGGCAGCGGCGGCATGCAGGAACAGGCCACGCTGGGCGGCACCGCCGGCATCGACGAGCGCTTCAACTACGGCGTCACCGCCACGCACGGCAGCGGTCAGGCGGGCGGTGCGGGCAGCACCGGCAACGTCAACGCCGGCTACCGCGGCAGCTATGCACAACTCAACGCCGGTTTCGGCGCGGGCAGCGGCTACTCGCAGGCTTCGCTGGGCGCGACCGGCGGCATCGTCGCGCACCCGGGCGGCGTCACCTTCGGCCAGCCGCTGGGTGACACCGTGGCGATCGTGCAGGCGCCGGACGCCGCAGGCGCGCGCATCGGCAGCGCAGCTGGCGTGCGCATCGACCACGCCGGCTACGCGCTGGTGCCGTACGTCACGCCCTACATCCTCAACACGGTCAGCATCGACCCCACCGGCCTGCCGCTGGACGTGCAGCTGGACAGCACCAGCACCGAGGTGGCGCCGCGCGCAGGCGCCGTGGTGATGGTGAAGTTCAAGAGCGAGAGCGGCCGCTTCGTGCTGATCCAGACCCATCTGGCCGACGGCCGGACCCTGCCGTTCGGTGCGGAAGTGGAGGACGAGAAGGGCCAGGCGATCGGCGTCGTCGGACAGGCCGGACGCATCATGGTGCGCGTCCTTAATGAAACAGGTCGCCTCAGCGTGCAGTGGCAGGATCAGGATGTCGCCCAGACCTGCTCGTTGCTGTACCGGTTGAAGCCTCGCGGCAAGGACAAGCGCAAAGCCGGCGCCATCGAACAGATCGAAGCAACCTGCCAACAGCCACGGGCTACGGCGCAGGTCGCCAGGAGCGGAACATGATGCGCGCTACCCGACTGTGGACGACGTTATTGCTGCCGGTGCTGGTGCTTGCTGGCTCGCTGGGCTGGGCGCCGAATGCTGCCGCGGATGGCAACGGAAATGGCACGACGCAGCCATGCATTCCGACACCCACAGCAGCTTATTTCCCGGCCATTCCCAACTTCGCGGCCTCCTCCAACGCGTACGGCCCGATCGGTTCCCCGGTTCGGGTATCGATTACCTTTAACTGCGGCAACAATGTGTTTGCCGGACAGGTCCAGCAGATCAGCATCTTTGCGCAACCTGCGGTCGGTGGAATCGTCGACCCAACTTACGGACTGCTGTTTCCGACCAGCGTAAGCAACATCTATCTGCAGCTGACGGCGCTCGCGCCGGCCTACCCGCTCACCAACCAAAGATCGGCGCTGATCGACGTTGTGAAGAGCAGCCCGTCGGCCACCGTGTGGTTCCAGGCCCAGTACATCAAGCTCGGCACCGGCGCGGTCAACTCAGGCACGCTATCGACCATCAGTCCCGTCATCACCAACTTCAACAATGCGGACACTGTCAGTCCCGGTGGCAGCAGCACTTACGGCTCCCTGAACATGGCCGGCAGCACCACCGTCACGTCCGTGTCATGCACCGCGACGAGCCCGACGGTAGTACTCCCCACGGCTTTCAAGAATGCGCTGGCGAGCGCCGGCGCCACCTCCGGCCGCACGCCATTCGCGATCAACATCAGCGGCTGCCCTGCGGGCGTCCAGGTAGCGATCTCCCTGTCCGGGACCCCGGCCAGTTCGTCCGGCACACCGCTACCTGCGACCTCCGGCATTGCGCAGTCGTCTGGTTCGGATCCCAACGTCGCGGTGCAAATTCTCGACGGCGATACGCTCGCTCCAGTGGATATCAGTGGCACGCAAACCAAGTCGCTCGGCATCACGCAGTCAGGCGTGCCCCTGGTCAGCCGCTACTACGCGCAGTATTACGCGGTACAGCCAGCAGCCGGAGGGACGGTCATCTCGCATCTGACGTACACCTTGTCCTATCCGTGACGGGCGCAGGATTGCATCCCGGCAAATGCCCATGGCGGTGAACAGTCAACATGACCGGCTTCGCGTGCGCGCCTGCGAGAAACGGATGACGATGCGTGAAGGTCCCTGCTGCGCGCAGTACTTCCAGACTGCGCCGGCGGTCACCAGCGGCCCGGTCAAGGCCATCGTGACCTTCGACGTCTTTTACCAGTAGGGGCGCCTATTCGTAGGTACGCACGACAAGCCGGGCGTCGGCAGGGTTCGCGTAGCCGACGAAGTAATCGAGCAACCGGTTGTTCGCAACGCCCGCGGCATCGAGGCGGATCACCGTGCGCGAATAGGAACGGCCGGGTTCGGTCGGCGTCCGGCCACAGGTCAACCGGCGCGGCGCAAGCCCAGCGACCAGCGGTGACGCCATGTCGCCATCGACGTCTTCGGTGAGGCAGGTCGGCTCGATCACCCCGCCCGAGAACACGACGCGGCCGCTTGCGGCGTACGCGCTCGAGACGCCCACGAGCATGAGCAGCCCTGCCAATGCAATGCCAAGTGGACCGCTCATGCCGATCACCTCTCGAGATACCACCCCGCGGATGCGGAGCCTCTCAGCGGGTCATCGGCCCGGTCCATTCGACCTTGATCGATTCTGGCGAAGTTGTCGTCGAAAATGTGACGACCATCACATTGCCAGGGCGGATCGGGGCCGGGACACGGCCAGCTCGCTGCCCACCCCGGTCATTTAGCCTTGGGGAAGTGAATCGGCCGTGACACATCGGTGAACGGCAACCCTGCCATGCATCACGGTTGGCGGCCTGCATGACGCCGGCCACGACGCACCGGCCGCATTCAGCGCGACGAAATGTACTTCTCCCGCCGGATCTGCGGCACCGGCAGGCCGAACTCCTTCAGCGCGGCGAAGGCCGCGTCGACCATGTTCGGGTTGCCGCACAGGTAGGCGATGTCGCGGTCGGCGTGCGGGCCGAGTTCGGCCAGCACGTTCTGCACATGGCCGCTGCGGTCGGTGGGGCGCGGCGTGGCGCGCGCCTCGCGGCTGAGACAACCGTGGAAGATGAAGCCGGGGTGGGTTTGCGCGAACGCCTCGAACTCCTCGCCATAGAGCAGCTCGGCTTCGGTGCGCGCGCCGTACAGCAGCACCACTTCGCGATCACCCTTCGCGAGCAGCTTTTCGATCTGCGGCAGCATCGCGCGGTAGGGAGTGACGCCGGTGCCGGTGGCCAGCAGCAGGTAGCGCGGATGGCTGTCGGCTTCCTGCAGGCAGAAGCGGCCGTAGGGGCCGCTGGCATCGATCACGCCGCCCACGGGCAGCTCGCCGAGCAGCCTGGTGGCGGCGCCCCCCTCGACGTAGCTCACCGCGATCTCGATGCGTTGCACCGGCGAGCTGCCGTCGCCGACGGTGGCCACCGAGTAGCTGCGCTTGGTCGCCGTGCCATCGTCGTAGTGGAAGTGCACCTGCAGGAACTGGCCGGGCTGGAACGCCAGCGGCAGGCCGTCGACGCGCTCGAACACCAGGTGGCGCACCGCGGGCGCGAGCATGCGGCTGTCGACGAGACGAAGCTGGAAGTGGTCGGCCATGAAAGGTTTCCGGAAACAGTGTGTGCCGTCCGGCAGGGCCGGGCGACGGGACGTAGCCCGCTATAATAAGGGCTAACCCCCTTGGTGCAGCCCATGTCCCCGCAGTATCCAGATACAGCCCCCGCGCTTGTCGTCGACAATCTGCGCAAAACCTACGGCAACGGCGTCGAAGCCCTGAAGGGCATCAGCCTGACCGTGCAACCCGGCGACTTCTTCGCCCTGCTCGGCCCGAACGGCGCCGGCAAGTCCACCCTGATCGGCATCCTGTCCTCGCTGGTGAACTCCACTTCCGGCGACGCGCAGGTGTTCGGCGTGTCGGTCAACAAGGATCGCAGCGCGGCGATGCGGCTGATCGGCCTGGTGCCGCAGGAGATCAACTTCAACCAGTTCGAGAAACCGTTCGACATCTGCGTCAACGAGGCGGGTTTCTACGGCATCCCGCGCAGGATCGCCGCCGAGCGCGCGGAGAAATACCTGAAGGAACTGCGCCTGTGGGACAAGGCGCAGATGCAGGCGCGCACGCTGTCCGGCGGCATGAAGCGACGGCTGATGATCGCCCGCGCGATGATGAACGAGCCGAAGCTGCTGATCCTGGATGAGCCCACCGCCGGCGTCGACATCGAGATCCGCCGCTCGATGTGGCACTTCGTCAGCGGCATCAATGCGGCCGGCACCACGGTGATCCTGACCACGCATTACCTGGAAGAAGCCGAATCGCTGTGCCGCAACATCGCGATCATCGACCACGGCACGATCATCGAGAACACCAGCATGAAGCGCCTGCTGGCGACGCTGGACGTGGAGACCTTCGTGCTGGACGTGGCGGCGATGCCGGCCGAACTGCCGAGCCTGCCCAACGTTACCCTGCGCCGCCGCGACGAGCACACGCTGGAGGCCGAGATGGCCCGCTCGCATGACCTCAACTCGCTGTTCGCGACCCTTTCCACGCACGGCATCATGGTGACCTCGATGCGCAACAAGACCAACCGGCTGGAGGAGCTGTTCGTGCGGCTGGTGGAGCATGGCCGCAGCGAACTGCCCGCTGGAGTCCACGCATGAGCAACGCCGCCGCCAACCTCGTCGCGCTGAACACCCTCATCCGCCGCGAGATCGTGCGCATCATGCGCATCTGGACGCAGACGCTGATCCCGCCCGCGATCACCATGACGCTGTACTTCGTGATCTTCGGCAAGCTGATCGGCAGCCGCATCGGCAGCATCGAGGGCGGCTTCAGCTACATGCAGTACATCGTGCCGGGGCTGGTGATGATGAGCATCATCACCAACAGCTACGGCAACATCTCCAGCTCGTTCTTCGGCGCCAAGTTCAGCCGCGCGGTGGAGGAGATGCTGGTGTCGCCGATGCCGAACTGGGTGATCCTGCTCGGCTACGTGGCCGGTGCGGTGGTGCGCGGCCTGGTGGTCGGCATCCTGGTGCTGCTGATCGCGCTGTTCTTCACCGACCTGCACGTGCTGCACCCGCTGATCACGTTCGCCTCGGTGCTGCTGGGCGCCACGATCTTCTCGCTGGCCGGCTTCGTCAATGCGGTCTACGCGAAGAAATTCGACGACATCGCGCTGGTGCCCACCTTCATCCTGACCCCGCTGACCTACCTGGGCGGCGTGTTCTATTCGGTGAACATGCTGGGCGAACCGTGGCAGGCGATCTCGCGCGCCAACCCGATCCTGTACATGGTCAACGCGTTCCGCTACGGCGTGCTCGGCATCAGCGACGTGCACGTGGGCATGGCCTTCGTGGTGATGCTCGGCTTCGTGATCGCGCTGTCGATCGTGGCGCTGCAGCTGCTCAAGCGCGGCATCGGCTTGCGCTCGTAAGCCATGCGCGTCAACAAATACATCAGCGAAGCCGGGCTGTGCTCGCGCCGCGAAGCGGACGAACTGCTGGTCGCCGGGCGCGTCACCATCAATGGCGAAGTGGTCGCGACCGGCGCCAAGGCGCTGGAGGGCGACGAGGTGCGCGTCGATGGCGAGATCGTGCGGGCGCGCCTCCTGGCCGCCACGCCGGCGGCGAAGAAAGCCATCTACATCGCGCTGAACAAGCCGATCGGCATCACCTGCACCACCGACCACGGTGTGGATGGCAACATCGTGGACTTCATCGACCACCCGCAGCGGATCTTCCCGATCGGCCGGCTGGACAAGGATTCCGAAGGGCTGATCCTGCTGACCAGCAACGGCGACATCGTCAACGAGATCCTGCGCGCGGAAAACCACCACGAGAAGGAATACCTGGTCGGCGTGAACAAGTCGGTCACCGACGAGTTCCTGGCCGGCATGGCCAAGGGCGTGCGCATCCACGGGCAAATGACGAAACCCTGCCGCACCCGCCGCATCGCGAAGTTCGGCTTCTCGATCGTGCTGACCCAGGGCCTGAACCGGCAGATCCGGCTGATGGCCGCCGCGTTCGGCTACCGGGTGACCCAGCTGCGCCGCGTGCGCATCGACAACGTGAAGCTGGCCCACCTGAAGGTCGGCCAGTGGCGCAACCTCACCGAGGCGGAATTGAAGGGGTTGTTGCCCGGCCGCACGCAGTGGTGACCCGCCGCATTTTGTAGGGCGGGCACGGCCCGCCGCTGTTGCGCTATCTCGCGTCACTGCCGGACGAAACGCCGGCGGGCTGCGCCCGCCCTGCGAACGCGGATGCGTACACCGCGGGCAGCGTCTGCAGGTCCCAGCGCGGACGCACCTGCACGGTCCCGTCCTGATGCTGGCCGCCGGCCAGGCGGATCGCGCCGGCCAGCGCGATCATCGCGCCATTGTCGGTGCAGAAGTCCAGCCGCGGGAAATACACCTGGAAGCCGTCCTTCTCGCCGGCCCTGGCCAGCTCGCTGCGCAGTCTTCGGTTCGCCCCGACGCCGCCGGCAATCACCAGCCGCTGCGCGCCGCTGGCCTCGAGCGCGCGCCGGCACTTGATGATCAGGGTGTCGACGATCGCCTCCTCGAACGCGCGGGCGATGTCGGCGCGGGTCTGCCCGCTCTGGTCGGACTGCTGCCAGGCCAGCAGCACCTGGGTCTTCAGGCCGGAAAAACTGAAATCCAGTCCCGGCCGGTCGGTCATCGGCCGGGAGAAGCGGAAGGCGCCGGCACGCCCCTGTTCGGCCAGTTTCGCCAGCGCCGGGCCGCCGGGATACGGCAGGCCCATCATCTTGGCGGTCTTGTCGAACGCCTCGCCGGCGGCGTCGTCCAGGGTATCGCCCAGGATCGTGTACTGGCCGATCGCCTTCACCTCGACCAGCATGGAGTGTCCGCCGGACACCAGCAGCGCCACGAACGGCGGTTCGGGCGGATTGTCTTCCAGCAGAGGGGCCAGCAGGTGGCCTTCCATGTGGTGCACCCCGATCGCCGGCACGCCCAGCGCCCAGGCCAGCGCGCGCCCGGCGGAAGCCCCGACCAGCAAGGCGCCGACCAGGCCCGGGCCGGCGGTATAGGCCACCCCGCCCAGGTCGTGCACGGTCAGCCCGGCTTGGGCCAGCGCTTCGCGGATCAGCGGCAGCAGCTTGCGCACGTGGTCGCGGCTGGCCAGTTCCGGCACCACGCCGCCGTAATCGGCATGCAGCTTGATCTGGCTGTACAGGGTATGCGCCAGCAGGCCGCGGCCCGGCGCCGCCGGCTCCCAGCGCAGCAGCGCCACCCCGGTCTCGTCGCAGGAGGTTTCGATGCCCAGCACCGGCTTGTTCGCCGGCTTTGAAAATTCTGTGATATCCACGGTATAATTCGCGGCTCGCCCTATTTGACAGTCCCGTACCAGCGGGCAGATTACCACTCGGAGTTTCCATGCCCAACGTAAAAGTTCGCGAGAACGAGCCGTTCGAGATCGCACTGCGTCGTTTCAAGCGTACCTGCGAAAAGGCCGGCGTCCTCGCCGAAACGCGCAAGCGTGAGTTCTACGAAAAGCCGACCCAGGAGCGCAAGCGCAAGCGCGCTGCCGCGGTGAAGCGCCACCTGCGTCGCCTGTCGCGTGACGTCTCGCGCAAGGTCCGCCTGTACTGAGTTTCCCCGATCCGCCGCCTCGCGGTGGATCATGCGGCGCCCCGGCGCCGCGCATTGAAGGAAACACGGTCGGCGCGGGTTCTCGCAGCCACCGCAAGCACTTCGGATTCGACATTGGCCGGTGTTGTCCCAGGGACAACGCCGGCTTTGTCGTTTCCGTAGAATCGACATCCCATCCCAGAGGCCCCGCCCATGACTCTCAAGCAGCAGCTCACCGAAGACATGAAGACCGCGATGCGCGGCGGCGACAAGCACCGGCTGGGCGTGATCCGGCTGATGCTGGCGGCGATCAAGCAGCGCGAGGTGGATGAGCGGATCGAACTGGACGACGTGCAGGTGCTCAGCGTGCTGGAGAAGATGCTGAAGCAGCGCAAGGACTCGGTGAGCCAGTACGCCGCCGCGAACCGCGAGGATCTGGCCGATGTCGAGCGCGCCGAGATGGTGGTGATCGAGACCTACCTGCCGGCCAAGCTCGGCGACGACGAGATCGACGCCCTGATCACCGCCGCGATCGCCGAAACCGGCGCCACCTCGCCGCGCGACATGGGCAAAGTGGTGGCCGCGGTGAAGGAAAAGGCCGCCGGCCGCGCCGACATGGGCGTGGTTTCGGGCCGGATCAAGGCGCGCCTGGCCGGCTGAGCGTTCCGGCCACGAACAGCAAGCCCAGCAGCACCAGCACGCCGGCGACCGCGACCAGCGCGATGCGATGGCGGCGCCTGCGCAGCCGCTGCCAGTTCGCCACGTCGAGGAAATAGCGCCCCTCGCCCGGACAGCGCAGCACCGCGTGATTCACCAGCTGATACCAGGCCATGCCCGGCTTCAGGCCCAGTCGCTCCGCCGTGCAGGCGGTCGCCTCCGTGGTCGCGGCGGCACGCTCGAACGTGCGCACGATCGCACGCTGCTTGATCATCATCACCGCGCTGATCACCATGGCTCGTCCCTCCCGGGGTCGGCCGGAAAGCTTGCCGCCCCGCGCCGCCACTGGCAAGCGGCACGATGCATCGCGTTCACGCCCGCCCCGCTACAAACGCCCGTGACCCGCCCGGGATTCCGCCGCGCGGGCGAACATCGCTGCAGGAGACGCACATGCTGAAGTGGGCCATCATCTTCGCCATCATCTCGCTGGTCACCGGCTGGCTGGGCTTCGGCGGGCTTGCCGGAGTCGCCGCCACCATCGCCAAAGTGCTGTTCGTGTGCTTCGTGATCCTGTTCTTGCTGGCCGTGCTGGCGGTGATGGGCGTGATCAGCCTGTTCTAGCGACGACTCAGGCCGGCGCCTGCCATTGCATGCGCCGGTGAGCGGGCACTTGCCCCTGCGCGTTGGCCAGCCTCGAGCGGCGCTCGCCGATCACCGCGAAACCCAGCCGCTGGTACAGCCGCTGCGCATCCGGATTGGTCACCGCCACATCGAGGATCACCGACCCGCCTGAACCGGCGGGACGGGTGGCCAGCAGATGATCGACCAGGGCCGAGCCCACACCCTGGCCGCGCAGCGACGGCGCCACCCCCAGGTGCCCCAGGTAATACATCGCGCCGGCCGGCGGCGGGATCACCGACTCCACCTTCAGCCCGCGCGCGATCACCCCGGCCGCATGGCGCCAGCCGTAGTGGCCGAGAATCTGCCGCGCCGCCGCCAGCGTGAACCGCCACTTCGTGGCGCCGCCGTAGCCCGCCCCGACCGCCACCACCGCGCCGTCCAGCTCGCCTACCACATGGCTGCGCCAGCCGAACTCGCCCGCACCGTCGACGAACGCCCGCCGCAGGAACGCCTGCGCACCGCCCAGCCCCGGTACCGCGAATACATACTCGAACGCGGCCGGGCCGGAGCTGTGGATCAGCGGCACGGCGGCCGCCACGTCCGTCGCCGCCGCGGCGCGAAAGCTCACTCCAGCGCGGTTCATCGCCCATCCCCTGTGACATTTCGCCTCAGACTAGCGCAATCCGCCCGAGCCTCCCCGGCGGCGACCGACTAGACTAGGGGGTCTATGCGCGGCCTGATTCCCGACAGCTTCATCGATGAACTGCTTGCCCGCGTCGACATCGTCGACGTGATCGAGCGGCGCGTGCCGTTGAAGAAGGCCGGGCGCGAATGGACCGCCTGCTGTCCGTTCCACAACGAGCGCACGCCATCGTTCTACGTCAGCCCGGCCAAGCAGTTCTTCCACTGCTTCGGCTGCGGCGCGCATGGCAGCGCGGTGAAGTTCCTGATGGACTACGAGCGGCTGGAGTTTCCGGACGCGGTGGAGGAGCTGGCGCAGACGGTGGGCCTCACCGTGCCGCGCGAAGGTGGTCGCGACGCGGCGCCGCGCGAGGACAAGACCGACCTGTACGCGTTGCTCGACGCGGCCGCGCTCTGGTACGAAGGCGAGCTGCCGCGCAACGCCGACGCCCAGGCCTACTGCAGGAAGCGCGGGCTGGACGCGGAGACGATCAAGCGCTTCCGCCTGGGCTGGGCGCCGGCCGGCTACGACGGCGTGATCAAGGCGCTGGGCAACACGCCGCGGCGAATGGAGCTGCTGAACGAAGCCGGCATGGTCGCGTCCAGCGAACGCGGCAGCAAGTACGACCGCTTCCGCGAACGGCTGATGTTCCCGATCCTCGATCGCCGCGGCCGCGTCATCGCGTTCGGCGGAAGAGTGTTGAGCTCGGAGCAGTCTCCCAAATACCTCAATTCACCGGAGACTCCGCTGTTCCACAAGGGCCGCGAGCTGTTCGCGCTGTGGCAGGTGAAGCAGGCCAACGCGAACCTGGTGCGGATCGTGGTGGTCGAGGGCTACATGGACGTGATCGCGCTGCACCAGGCCGGGCTGCCGATCGCGGTGGCCACGCTGGGCACGGCGACCACGCCGGAGCACACCGAGGTGCTGTTCCGCGCCGCGCCGGACGTGGTGTTCTGCTTCGACGGCGACCGCGCCGGCCGCGCCGCAGCGTGGAAGGCGCTGGAATCGGCGCTGCCGCGCCTGCGCGACGGCCGCCAGGCGTACTTCCTGTTCCTGCCCGACGGCGAGGATCCGGACTCGCTGGTGCGCAAGGAAGGCCGCGAGGGCTTCGAAAAGCGCATCAAGGAAGCGATGCCGCTGTCCGATTACTTCTTCAACGAGCTGTCGCACGACGTCGACATGGCCAGCCTCGACGGCCGCGCCCGGCTGGCCGAGCGCGCGCGCCCGCTGATCGCGAAGCTGCCCGACGGCGCGTTCCGCGACCTGATGGCGCAGGAACTGGAGAAACGCAGCGGTGCGCGCGCGATGCTGCAGGCCGACCCGGCCACGCACCGCGCCGTGCAGCGCCCCACCGCCGTGCAGCGCAGCCTGGTGCGCAGTGCGATCTCGCTGCTGCTGGGGCAGCCGGGCCTGGCGGATCAGGTCGAGAAACCCTATCGCTTCCTGCGGCTGGACAAACCCGGCGTGGACCTGCTCGCCGAACTGCTCGACATCGCGCGCGCGCGCCCCGGCATCAACTCCGCCACGCTGGTGGAGCACTTTGCCGAGCGGCCGGAGTATCCGTCGCTGCAGAAACTGATGGCGGCGATGTCGGTGGGCGAGCTGGAAAGCCAGCGCACCGAATTCTTCGACGCACTGGCGCGGATGGAGGACCAGGCCATCACCCAGCGCCGCGATGTGCTGACCGCGAAGAGCCGCGAAGGCGCGCTGGACGGCGCCGAGAAAGCGGAGCTGCGCGAACTTCTGGCCGCGCGCGCGCGGCCGCCGGTGGCCTCGGCCTGATCGCGATGACGTGCCGCCTGTCCACGGACGCTCCGCGTCATCCTGCCCGGCTCGACTGCCATCCGACTGTGGGATCATTCCCGGCTGCGGCCGGGCAGGTCTCGCGTGACGCGCAAGGACACTGATGGATCTGCTGCAGCAACTGATCACGATCTTCGCCGAGAACGGCTACGTCGCCGTGTTCATCGCGCTGATGATCTGCGGCGCCGGCCTGCCCTTGCCGGAAGACATCACCCTGGTCGCCGGCGGCGTGATCGCGGGACTCGGCTACGCCAACGTGCACGCGATGGTCGCGCTGGCGATGTTCGGCGTGCTGCTGGGCGACTCGGCCATCTTCCTGCTCGGCCACCACTACGGCGCGCGCATCCTGCAGTGGCGTTTCGTGGCGCGCGTGCTGACCCCGGAACGCTACGTCAAGGTGCAGGAAAAATTCGACCAGTACGGCAACCGCATGCTGTTCTTCGCGCGTTTCCTGCCCGGCATGCGCACCACCGTCTACCTCACCGCCGGCACCACCCATCGGGTGTCGTTCCTGCGTTTCCTGCTGATCGACACGCTGGCGGCGCTGATCAGCGTGCCGTTCTGGGTCTACCTGGGTTTCTTCGGCGCCGACAACCACGAATGGCTGATGAAATGGCTCCATCGCGGCCAGAGCAGCCTGTGGGTGCTGGTGGGGATCCTGCTGCTGACCGTGCTGGTGCTGTGGTGGAAGCACCGGCGCCGCACGCGTTGCGGGCTGGATTGAGCTGGCCGCATGTCGCTGCGTCGCGCTCGTCCGGACAACTTCACCCTCGCCCTGCTCGCCACCGTGCTGCTGGCCTCGCTGTTGCCATGCCGCGGCGGGGCCGCGCGGGTGTTCGACGGGATCACCGACGCGGCGATCGCGCTGCTGTTCTTCCTGCACGGCGCCAAGCTGCCGCGCACGGCGATCGTGCAGGGGCTGACCCACTGGCGGCTGCACCTGACCGTGTTCGCCGGCACCTTCGCGCTGTTCCCGCTGCTCGGGCTGGCGCTGCAGCCGGTCGGCCATGCGCTGCTGACGCCCGAGCTCTACCTCGGCGTGCTGTTCGTGTGCACGCTGCCGTCCACGGTGCAATCGTCGATCGCGTTCACCTCGATCGCCGGCGGCAACGTGTCGGCCGCCGTGGTCAGCGCGTCGATGTCGAACCTCATCGGCATCGTGCTGACTCCGCTGCTGGTCGGCCTGCTGCTGGCCAGCCACGGCGGCGGCGCGTCATGGCAGGGCGTGCTGGACATCATGCTGCAGCTGCTGCTGCCATTTGCGCTTGGCCACGTGGCGCGGCGCTGGATCGGCGGTTTCGTCGACCGCCACAAGCCGCTGCTCGGCTACACCGACCAGGCCACGATCCTGCTGGTGGTGTACACCGCGTTCAGTGCCGCGGTGGTCGACGGGCTGTGGCGCGACACGCCGATCTCCGCCCTGCTGTCCACCCTGGCGATGTGCGCGCTGCTGCTGGCGCTGGTGATGCCGACGCTGACCTGGGCCGCACGCCGGCTCGGCTTTTCACGCGAGGACGAGATCACGATTGTCTTCTGCGGTTCCAAGAAGAGCATGGCCAGCGGCATCCCGATGGCGAAGATCCTGTTCGCCGGCCAGCTCGGCGGTCTCGGCGCGCTGGTGCTGCCGCTGATGATCTTCCACCAGCTGCAGCTGATGGTGTGCGCGGTGGTGGCGCGCCGGTATGCGTCGCGCGGCGATCGCGCCGTCGCTGAAGATAGCCGCGAAGCCGACTGAGACAGGCCAGTTTTGTAGGGCGGGCAGTGCCCGCCGCCCTGACCCCGCAGCACATGGCAAGAGCCGGCGGGCAGTGCCCACCCTACCGACACAACCGTGCGCCCCTACAGCCAGCGGCCGTAGCGGCGGATGTAGATGACCTTCATCAGTTGGGTCAGCACGCAGTAGCTCGCCAAGGTCAGCGCCAGCCAGGCGAAGTACAGCGGCGGCAGCGGCACCATGCCGATCTTCGCGCCCAGCGCGCTGAACGGGATCAGCATGCCGATCACGATGATCGCCAGGGTCAGCCCCAGCACCGGCGCGGACGCCACACTCTGCAGGAACGGAATGCGCCGGGTGCGGATCATGTGCACGATCAGTGTCTGCGACAGCAGGCCCTCGATGAACCAGCCGGAGTGGAACAGCGACTGCCGCGCCGGCGTGTTCGCGCCGAACACGTGCCACATCAGCCAGAACGTGGTGATGTCGAAGATCGAGCTGACCGGGCCCACCCACACCATGAAACGGCCGATGTCGCCGGCGTCCCAGCGGCGCGGTCTGCTCAGGTACTCCTCGTCCATGCGGTCGAACGGGATCGACAGCTGCGAGATGTCGTACAGCAGGTTCTGCACCAGGATCTGCAGCGGCAGCATCGGCAGGAACGGCAGGAACGCGCTGGCCACCAGCACGCTGAACACGTTGCCGAAGTTCGAGCTGGCGGTCATCTTGATGTACTTCATGATGTTGCCGAAGGTGACGCGGCCTTCCAGCACGCCCTCCTCCAGCACCATCAGGTTCTTCTCCAGCAGGATGATGTCGGCCGACTCCTTGGCGATGTCGGTGGCGGTGTCCACCGAGATGCCGACGTCGGCGTCGTGCAGCGCCGGCGCGTCGTTGATGCCGTCGCCGAGGAAGCCCACCGTGTGGCCCAGCCGCTGCAGCGAGCGCACCACCCGCGCCTTCTGCAGCGGCGACATCTTGGCGAACACGGTGACCCGCGCCACCAGCGCATCCAGCGCGGCGTCATCCAGTTCCTCGACCTCGCGGCCCTGCACCGAATGGCTGACGTCCAGCCCGACCTCGCGGCAGATCTTGCGGGTCACGGCTTCGTTGTCGCCGGTGATCACCTTCACTTCGACGCCGTGCTGGTGCAGCGCGCGAATCGCGGTGGCGGCCGAATCCTTCGGCGGGTCGAGGAAGGCCAGGCAGCCGACCGCGACCAGCTCGCTCTCGTCGGCCACGCCGTAGGCATGTTCGCGCGCCGGCTCGCGCCGCACCGCCACCACCAGCACGCGCAGGCCGTCCTCGTTGAGCTGGTGCGTCATCGCCTTGATCTCGTGGCGGCGCGCGTCGGTCATCGATTCGACCACGTCGCCGGTCTTTGCGTACGCGCAGATCGACAGCATCTCCTCGACGGCGCCCTTGCAGACCAGCAGATGCTCGCCGCCGCCGTCGGCGACCACCACTGACATGCGCCGACGCTGGAAGTCGAACGGGATTTCGTCGACCACACGGTAGTGCAGCGCCGCCGCCTCCAGGTCACGGTGCTCGAGCACCGCCTTGTCCATCAGGTTCTTCAGGCCGGTCTGGAAGCGGCTGTTGAGGTAGCCGTATTCCAGCGCCTCGTCCGATGCCTCGCCGTCGAGGTCGAGGTGGCGTTCCAGCACGATCTTGTCCAGCGTCAGCGTGCCGGTCTTGTCGGTGCACAACACGTCCATCGCGCCGAAGTTCTGGATCGCGTTGAGCCGCTTCACCACCACCTTGCGCCGGGACATCGCCAGCGCGCCCTTGGCCAGGTTCGCGGTGACGATCAGCGGCAGCATCTCCGGGGTCAGCCCGACCGCGATCGACAGTGCGAACAGGAACGCCTCGGTCCAGTTGTGCTTGTCCAGTCCGTTGATCAGGAACACCACCGGCACCATCACCGCCATGAAACGCAGCAGCAGCCAGCTGACGCCGCTCACGCCGCGATCGAAACTGGTCTGCACGCGCGGGCCGCTCATGCTGTGCGCCAGCGAACCGAGATAGCTGCGCGCACCGGTCGCCACCACCACTGCACTGGCGGTGCCGCTGACCACATTGGTGCCCATGTAGCAGACCGTGGGCAGGTCCAGCGGATTGGCGCCGCTGCCGTCATCGACGGAGGCGCGCGTAGGCGCCGACTTCTCCACCGGCAACGATTCGCCGGTGAGGATCGCCTGGCTGATGAACAGATCCTTCGCGCCGAGCAGGCGCAGATCCGCGGGCACCATGTCGCCGGCACCCAGATGCACGATGTCGCCGGCGACCAGCTCCGCCACCGGCACCTCGATCTGCTCGCTGTGGCCATCGGAAGCGCGCCGGGTCACCGTGGCGGTATTGCGCACCATCGCCTTGAGCTTCTCGGCGGCGCGAGTGGAACGGTATTCCTGGGTGAAGCTCAGCAACACGCTGATCCCGACCATCACCGCAATGATGATTGGCCCGGTCAGATCGTTGCCATCGGTGAACAGCTGCACGCCGGCCAGCACCAGGAGCACCACAATGAACGGGTTCTTGAACGCGCGCAGCAACTGCAGTGACCAATGCGGCGGCTTCTCGTGCGATACCTCGTTCGGCCCATCGCGATGCAACCGCTCGCTGATCTGCGCTTCGTCGAGGCCGCGCATCGACGTATCCAGCCCGGCCAGCAGCGCTTCGGCGGCGCAAAACGCCTGCCCGGCCGCGACCACCGGCCGCGGCGCGGCCTTGCCCGCCAGCCTGGCGGCGGGCGCTTGAAAAATCTTGCTCATGCTTCGCTTCCGTGAGGCGGAATGCCGATGCTGCGAAGCGCTGGCGGCGTCAGGCCGCCATCACGCTAGCTCGTGCGGCCGCAGGCGCGGCCCATGCCGGAGGGCGTTGGCGGAGGCCAGCCCTTGCGCGGAATCAGGACGGCCATCAGCGACCGGAGCCCAGTCGTCGATGGCGCGGCGCCTTCAGGAACGACGCCGGTTCGCGCCGCACGGACGCGGCAGCGACGTGCTCGACGCCGCCGCCGGCCGGCTTGGCCAGCGGCGCAGGTACGGTGACGCGAAATTCGGGCGACACGGCAGCACCGCGAACGGAGGCGGTACGCAGGCCTGCAAGGCGCAGGCGGAGAAAATCGTGAAGGAGCTTCATCAGCCCATCTCCTCATGACGACGCCGTCGGCGTCCTCAGGAGTGGGCCGGACTTTCCCTAGCGGAAAGCACCAGCCGACCGCAGGCGGTCGCCGCAGGCGTTCAACTTGTTATGCGGCGCCGGCACCCGAAGCGAGCGGATGTCGACGTTGCGACTAGGGTAAACGTCCATATGCCTTGGTTAGTCAGGACAGGAAGCCGGCCGGCGCAGCGCGCCGGAGGGCGCGCGCATTGTCGTGCTGCGCCGCGGAAGTGTCAACGCTCAAGCTGAATTTTTCCGCACCGACGTGACGTCGGCACGGACCGGTCAGACGACCGGCTGCAGCGCCAGTCCCTGCTGCACGATCGGCTCGACCAGCCAGTGGTCGACGAGCAGGAACGCGAACAGCGCCATCAGGTAGACGATGGAATAGTTGAACACCTTCATCGCGTACAGCTCGTCCGGCGGATTCAGCAGGCGCACCGCGTAATACAGGAACGCCCCGCCCAGCACCGCGGCGCCGCCCAGGTAGACCAGGCCGCTCATCCCGGTCAGCGCCGGCAGCAGGGTCACCAGCACCAGCAGCACGGTGTAGAACAGGATGTGCCAGCGGGTGAACACCACGCCGTGGGTCACCGGCAGCATCGGCACCTGCGCGCGCGAGTAGTCGTCGCGGCGGAAGATCGCCAGCGCCCAGAAGTGCGGCGGCGTCCACACGAAGATGATCAGGCACAGCTGCAGCGCGTACGGGTGCAGCGCGCCGGTGACCGCGGTCCAGCCCAGCACCGGCGGGATCGCCCCGGCGAGGCCGCCGATCACGATGTTCTGCGGCGAGGCGCGCTTGAGGAACGCGGTGTAGATCACCGCGTAACCGATCAGCCCGGCGAACGTCAGCACCGCGGTCAGCGTGTTGACCAGCAGCACCAGCACCAGCATCGAGGCGATGCCCAGCAGCAGCGCGAACACGAAGACCTGCCGCGCATTGAGATGCCCGGTGGCCAGCGGCCGATGTGCCGTGCGCACCATCACCTTGTCGATGCGCTGGTCGATCAGCTGGTTGAACGCGGCGGCCGACGAGGACGCCAGCCAGATGCCCAGCGTGCCGAACACCAGCGCGCGCCATGGCGGCACCCCGGGTACGGCGAGGAACATGCCGATCACCGCGCAGAACACCAGCAGCGCGACGATGCGCGGCTTGGTCAGTAGCAGGTATTGAGAGAAATGCAGGTTCACGATGACGTCAGGCAGCGGGCGACCGCCTAGTGTAATGCCTTGTATCCGGCCGGACACGTGCTGGAGGCCACCGGCCTGCTGCGCCACACAGCAGCATCAGGGCCGCGACTGGGCCAATTCATCCGGTACGACATCGGTGTAGTTCGCGAATTCCGAGTAGGACAGGCGGTGATCGCGGTCCATATCGTATTTGTCGAACTGCGCCCGCAGGATGCTCATCTCCTTCGGCAATTCGGAGCGGGTCAACAGCATGTCGCGATTGCGATCAAGCGCAAGGAAAGCGTCCGTCGACTGCTGCGGCGTCATCAACGGTTTCTTGCGGGCATGCCTCAGTGGCTCGGTCGCCATCGTGTCGAACGACTTGCTGTTCGACTCCTGAACCTGGCGTGTCATCTCGAGCCTGCCCGCGGCTTGCCCCTTCTCAGGCCGCTCCTGCGCAACCGAACTTTCGACCCACGCCGGCCCGGCCAGCAGCAAACCGACCACCAGCGCGAACATCCGCATGCTCATTCTCATGAGAGGTATCCCGCTCGCATTCGATGTATCGACCGCTCCCGTGGAAGGGGGCGGTCATGGATGCAACATCCTGCGAAAACGAGCTTCCCCGGCCACCGGCCACCTGTCAATGGTCAGAAAGTCATGCGCCGCTGCGTGCGCGCCAGCGTGGCGAGTAAGGTGAACAGCAGCAGGGCCGCCACGCCATTGTGCGCGGTCGCCACGGCCAGCGGCAGGCCGAAGTACACGTTGCTGATGCCCAGCAACACCTGGCCCGCCAGCGCCAGCGCGATCGCCAGGCCGCACACGCGCAGGCCACGCCGCGCTGTCCTGATCGACAGCCAGCCGAGGTAGCAGAACACCACCAGCGCGCCGAGCCGGTGCGCGATCTGGATCGCGCTGCGCGCGGCCATGTCGAGCACGCCGCCCTCGTAGTTCACGCCGATCCCGCGCCACAGCACGAAGCCTTCGCGGAAATCCGTCGGCGGCGCCCACTGACCGAGGCACTGCGGGAACGAGCCCGGTCCGTAGCCGCAGGCCAGCGCCGCATAGTTCGCCGAGGTCCAGCCGCCCAGCGCGATCTGGCAGACCAGCAGCACGATGCCGATCGCCACCAACCGGCGCAGGTCGGCGTGGCGTTCGTCCGCCGCCGCCACGCCGGCGAAACGCAGCGCCGCGTACGCCAGCAGCGCGAACGTGGCCATGCCGCCGAGCAGGTGGCCCATCACCACCACCGGCTTGAGCAGGAGCGTCACCGTCCACATGCCGAGCATGGCCTGGAAGATGATCACCGCCAGCGCCAGCACGCAGATCTTCCACGCGCCGGGACGCTGCAGCCGGATCGCGGCGAACAGCGGCAGCGCGATCGCGCAGGCCGCCAGCGCGGATGACCACACATGTTCGCCGCGCATGTACAGGCCCACCCCGAGCGCCGCGAGCACCGCGCCGCCGACCACCGCCAGCACGGTGCCGCGCCGGCGCCAGCTGGCGATCAGCGCCAGCAGAAGCACCAGCACGCCGAGCGTGCCGGCGAGGAAGCGATGCACCTGCTCGCGCCAGGCCTTGTGCGCCTCGTACGGGCGATCCGGGAACGCCGCGTCGGCGTGCGCCACCGCCTGCGCGTGCTGCGGCCAGGTCACCTGGCCGTAGCAGGTCGGCCAGTCCGGGCAGGACAGGCCCGCGTTGGACAGCCGCACGAACGCGCCGAACATCACCAGCCCGAACGCGAACACCGCCGCGAACAGCGCCAGCCAGCGCAATACCCGCAACGAATGCGGCAACATCACTTGATCACCTTCTGCAGGTCCTTGCGCAGGCCGGACGGATCGAACCCGGCACGGTACAGCGACAAGGCCGTGCCGTTGGATTCCACCAGCACGGCGCTGACGCTGTCCGGCGTCGTCGGCCGGTAGCCTGCCAGCTTGCCGTCCACGTCCTGGCCGAGCTGCCAGTAGTTGCGCATGCCGGCGCCGGCGTCATTCACCGGTGGTGCGCCCAGATACAGCAGGCGCAGGCGCGACTGGTTTCGATTGAGCGTGACTCGTGCGGCCGCCATCTTGGTCAGCGTCGACAGGCATTGCGTGGCGCAGTCGGGGCCGGCCAGCGCCACCAGGGTCAGCCGCGGCTCGCTGTCGCGCCAGGCGTAGGGCTGGCCATTGGCCAGCTCCACGCGCAGCTGTTCGTCGACGAAATTGCGCTGCGGCAGGATCGGCTCGCCGTTGCCCTTGGTGCCGGGCTGCCAGCCGCTCCAGCTGAGCAGGCCGGCGACGATCATCGGCGCGGCGAACACCAGCGCGATCAGCAGCAGGAATATCCGGCTCTTACGCACGGCGGCGGGATCAGCTGGCTTCATCGGATTCATCAACCTTCGTCGGATCAGGATTGGCGCGGCTTGCGCTTGCGATGCACGACCAGCAGGATCACCACCGCGGCGAGCGCAAAGGTGAACCACTGGAACGCATAGGCCCGATGCCGCGCCGGCGGCATCGAGGAGAAATCGAGGGTGTGCACGCGCTCGTAGATCGCGGCCGGATCGGGATCCAGCGCCAGCAGTCGCGGGTACAGCGGGTGGCCGAGGTCGCGGGCGACTTCCGCCGGGTCCAGGAAGATGCCGGTCTTCGGCCACCGGGTCTGCCGCGCCAATGCGTTTCCGCCCATCTCGAAGCCGACCGGCGGTGGCGGTACGTACAGTCCGTGCAGGCTGACCTCGCCCGTGGGCAACGGTGGCAGTTGCGGGGTCTTGCCGTTGCCGTTGCCCGGCAGGAAGCCCAGATCGACCAGCAGCAATTGCGGATGGCCGGCCAGCGCCAGCGGTGCGAACACTTCCACGCCACCGCGGCCATCGTGCTTCGGGTTGTCCAGCAGGTACAGCCGGTCGGCGAGGTAGCGGCCGCTCACCTGCACCCGCGGAAAACCGTCGGCCGGCGGCGTTTCGGCAACCTTCGCGAAGTCCTGCAGCGGCGCGCCTGCCGATGCGGCATACCGCCGCAGAAGTGCTTCCTTGAAGTCGGCACGGTGCAGTTGCCAGACGCCCAAACGCACGAACAGCAAGGCTCCGGCCACGGTCAGCAGCAGTGCCCACCACGAAGGACGGCGAAACCCGTTCACGCCGGGCGCCTGCCAGCGGCCGTTATACTGGCCATGTCGAACTGGATCGGATCAATCACGTGGAAACCGTCTACAAATACGTGCTGGTGGGGTTGCTGCTGTTGGTGATCTTCAGCCTCGGCCAGGCGCTGTACTTCATGATGACCGACAAGGACGACGACAAGCGCACGGTGTGGGCGCTGACCCGCCGCATCGGCCTGTCGCTGCTGTTCATCGCCATGGTCGCGTTCGGCATCTGGATGGGTTGGCTGCATCCGCACGACGTCGGCCAGTGATTGTAGCGGCTGTGCCGTCGCGGCGCCCCGTCCGCGACAAATCGCGCGGCGCGGGTAGTCTCCGCCACTGACGTTCGAGATGGATGCGCCTGCAACAAAAAAGCCCGCCAATGGCGGGCTTTTTTGTTGCAGATCACGCCGTGATTTCCGCGAGTCGCGCGGCTCTTGTGAAGAGTCCGGCCCGGACGGCCGGTCCTGCTCCTCGCGAGACGGACCTCGCGTCAAAGAATATAGACGAACATGAACAGGCCGAGCCAGACCACGTCGACGAAATGCCAGTACCAGGCCACCGCCTCGAAACCGAAGTGATGATCCTTGTTGAAATGCCCCTTCAGCACGCGCAGCCAGATCACCGCCAGCATGATCGTGCCCAGGGTCACATGCAGGCCGTGGAAGCCGGTCAGCAGGAAGAAGGTCGAACCGTAGACGCCGCTGTGCAAGGTCAGGTTCAGTTCCTTGTACGCCTCCATGTACTCGTGCGCCTGGAAGTACAGGAAGGTCGCGCCCAGCAGCACGGTCAGGCCCAGGAACAGCAGGATCTTGCCGCGGTGGCCGGCACGCAGCGCATGGTGCGCGATCGTCACGGTGACGCTGGAGCTGAGCAGGATCAGCGTGTTCAGCAGCGGCAGGCCCCACGCCGGCACGGTACGGAACGCGCCGCCGGCCTGCTCCGGGCCGTTGCCGCCATTGGCGCCCCAGGCGGCGGTGTAGTCGCTCCACAGGAACTCGTGGGTAAGCACGCCGTGGCCATGGCCGCCCAGCCACGGCACCGAGAACATGCGGATGTAGAACAGCGCGCCGAAGAATGCGCCGAAGAACATCACCTCGGAGAAGATGAACCACATCATGCCCATGCGGAACGAGGTGTCCACCTGGTGGTTGTAGCTGCCGGCGAGCGATTCGTTGATCACCGAGCGGAACCAGCCGAAGAACATGCCCAGCACGCCGAGCACGCCGATGGTCAGCACGGTCTTGCCGAAGCCGGCCTCACCGGGCTCCGCGTTCAGCCAGTGCGCGGCACCGAACACGGTGATGAACATGACCACTGCGGCCACAATCGGCCAGGAGCTCTTGGCCGGTACGAAGTAAGCGTCGTGCTGCTGACCCATGGTGTAACCCCGTGGATTTCTCTTGATGACTTTTGCCCCGTCATGCCGCCCGGGGAACTGCATGCCGGTCGTCGAACCCGACCGGTTGGAAAAACATGTATTGCTACTTCATCAACACTATCTGCACGAACGAGATCAGGAAGAAGAACAGCACGATCGCGACCAGCACCGTCACGGTGCGCCACACGCCCTTGCGGCGATCGTCGTCGCCGTCGGTTGCGGGGTGATTCGTCTGTTGCGTCATGATCTGGGTCGTCCTGTTGCGACCACCCCGGCCATGCGCGGCCGGGATGTCGCGGCAATGATCAATCGTTCACGTGGCCGTGCGCCAGTTCGTCATCGTGGATCACCGGCGGCACTTCGAAGGTGTGGTGCGGCGCCGGCGACGGCACCGTCCACTCCAGGCCCTTGGCGCCTTCCCACACGCGGTCGGTGGCCTTCTTCTTCGAGAAGAACGCGCAGTGGATCAGCACGCCGATGAAGATCAGCTGGGTGGCGCCGAACAGGAAGCCGCCGATCGAGCTGATCATGTTGAAGTTGGCGAATGCCACGTTGTAGTCGGGGATGCGGCGCGGCATGCCGGCCAGGCCCAGGAAGTGCTGCGGGAAGAACAGCACGTTGACCCAGATCACGCTGTTCCAGAAATGCACCTTGCCCCAGAACTCGCTGTACATGTTGCCGGTCCACTTCGGCAGCCAGTAGTAGGCGGCCGAGATGATCGCAAATAGCGCACCGGTTACCAGCACGTAGTGGAAATGCGCCACCACGAAGTAGGTGTCGTGGTACTGGAAGTCGGCCGGCACCAGCGCCAGCATCAGGCCGGAGAAGCCGCCGATGGTAAACAGGATGATGAACGCCAGCGAGAACAGCATCGGCGTCTCGAACGTCATCGAACCGCCCCACATGGTGGCGACCCAGTTGAACACCTTCACGCCGGTCGGCACCGAGATCAGCATGGTGGCGTACATGAAGAAGATCTCGGCGCCCAGCGGCAGGCCCACCGCGAACATGTGGTGCGCCCACACGATGAACGAGAGGAACGCGATGCAGGCGATGGCGAACACCATCGCCTTGTAGCCGAAGATCGGCTTGCGCGCGAAGGTCGGCACCACTTCCGAGATGATGCCGAACGCCGGCAAGATCATGATGTAGACCTCGGGATGACCGAAGAACCAGAAGATGTGCTGGTACAGGACGGGGTCGCCGCCGCCGCCCGGGTTGAAGAAGTTGGTGCCGAAGTACTTGTCGGTGAGCAGCATGGTCACCGCGCCGGCCAGCACCGGCATCACGGCGATCAGCAGGAACGCGGTGATCAGCCAGCTCCACACGAACACCGGCATCTTCAGCAGGTCCATGCCGGGCGCGCGCATGTTGAGGATGGTGGCGATGATGTTGATCGCGCCCATGATCGAGCTGATGCCCATCAGGTGGATCGCGAACACCACGTAGGCGAGCGAATCGCTCTGCAGCGCCAGCGGCGGATACATCGTCCAGCCGCCGGCCGGGCCGCCGCCGGGCAGGAACAGCGTGGACAGCATCAGCAGGAACGCGAAGGGCAGGATCCAGAATGACAGGTTGTTCATGCGCGGCAGCGCCATGTCCGGCGCGCCGACCATCAGCGGGATCATCCAGTTACCCAGGCCGACGAAGGCCGGCATGATCGCGCCGAAGATCATCACCAGCGCATGCATGGTGGTGAGCTCGTTGAAGAAGTACGGCTCCATCAGCTGCATGCCGGGCTTGAACAGCTCGGCACGGATCATCATCGCAAAGCTGCCTCCGATGAAGAACATCGTCAGCGCGAAGACCAGATACAGCGTGCCGATGTCCTTGTGGTTGGTGGACATGCACCAGCGCTGGAAGAAACCTTTCGGCGCGCCGTGGTGATCGTCATGCTGATCATGGGTGGCTGCGTAGGACATGGCCTTGCACCTCTAACCTGAAATATTGAATGCGACTGCGAAAAAACGTGTGCCGGGAATGGCCGCGGACGAGGAGGGATCAGCCCTGCTTGCCGGCGACCGGAGCGGCGACCTGCGCGGTTTGCGGTGGTGCCGCAGCGGGCGCGGCGGACTGCGCCTCCTGCTCGGCCAGCCACTTGGCGAAATCCGCCTTGGACTTGACCACCACCACGATCGGCATGAAGCCGTGATCCTGGCCGCACAGCTCGGCGCACTGGCCGCGGTAGGTGCCGGGCGCGGTGAAGTTGGCCCACGCCGCGTTGATGATTCCGGGGATCGCGTCGATCTTCCAGCCGGTGGCCGGCACCCACCAGGAATGGATCACGTCGCCGCTGGTGATCACGAAGCGGATCTTGGTGTCGACCGGCACCACCAGCGGTTTGTCGACGTTCAGCAGGTAGGTGCTTTCGTCGCCGACCTTGACCGCGAACGGATCCATGCCCGAACCGAGCTGGCGGGTCTGGTCGCTCTGCGAATCGAGCTTGGACATGAAGCCGACCTTGTCGATCGACTTGCCCATGTAGTCCACATAGTCGTAGCGCCACTTCCACTGGTAACCGGTGACCTTGACGGTCATCTGCGAACCGGTGGTGTCGGCCCAGGTGGTGAGGCCACCGGTGGCCAGGTAGGCCAGGGTGATCAGGATCAGCACCGGGATGGTGGTCCAGATCACTTCCACCGTGGTGTTGTGCGACCACTTCTCGGCCACCGCGCCACGCGATTTGCGGAAGCGGAACATCGCGACGAACATCGCGCCGAACACCAGCACGCCGATCACGGTGCACACGGCCAGCGAAATGTTGTTGAGGTGGTACGGCACCTGCGACCAGGTGCTCGCGCCGCGCTCCATGTTCAGCTGCCACGGACCGGGGGCGGCCAGGGCCACGCTGCCGAACGACGCAAGGGCGAGAGCCGCCGCTGCCGTGAATGATCGCCTGATGCCGCCAGATGTCATGTCTTGCACCTTTGTTGAACCTACTTGCGTGGCTGGTTGAAGTCGGCCAGCAACACCATGAGTTTCTTCGACAGCTCGACGCGTTCCTGATCCGCCAGGAAAACGCCGATCTCCAGTTCGCGTCCGTGCGATGACAGCAGCAGGCGCTGGCGCCCGTTGCCCGGCTCCAGCAGCACGCGCACCCAGTACGACTGGAAACGCATGCGGCGCCGGCCCGGCAGGGATTGCACCTCCAGCGACGACGCGTCGAGGGTGATGCGCTCACTACGGTCGCCGGCCCGCCAGGCCACGCTCAAGGCGATGGCCACGGCGGCGGATTCCACCAGGGCAAACAGCGGAGCGAACACATTCCCCTGCCACGCACCCAGTCCAGCCGTCATCAGCACCAGCGCTACCAGAACCACGATCAGTCGACGCAGACCGCGCCGGCTGAGCGCGCGATTGGGCTTGAGCCACATCGTCACGCGAGGCAAGCCGGCGGTAGCTGGTCGAAGCACGATCATGGGGATCCGGCGTGCCTGGAACGCCGGAATGATAGGCCGCGGCGGCGCAACGGGCAAGAATGTCGCACCGGCTTGACCTGGATCAAGCGATCAGGCTACGCCGCCGAACCGCCTTTCGACGGCACCCCGGCTCCCGCGAATCGCACGGCACGCGTACAATTCCACGTTTACCTCCGCATCCGCGGATCTTTGCGATAGACCCGTGACCCAGCCCATTCTCAGCCCCGAACTCCCCGTCGACAGCACGCCCGCGCGCGCGCGCATCACCGCCGCCTGGCTGCGCGACGAGACCGAAGCGGTCAACGACCTGCTCGCCCAGGCCACTCTGCCCGCGACCGAGCGCGAGCAGGTGATCGACCTCGCCGCCGGCCTGGTTTCACGCGTACGCGTACGCGCCAAGGACCAGAGCGCGGTCGAATCCTTCATGCGCCAGTACGACCTGTCTTCCGAGGAGGGCGTGCTGCTGATGTGCGTGGCCGAGGCGCTGTTGCGCATCCCCGACAAGGCCACCGCCGACAAGCTGATCCGCGACAAGCTCGGCGATGCGGACTGGAAGAAGCACCTGGGCCAGAGCGAATCGCTGTTCGTCAACGCCTCGACCTGGGGCCTGATGCTGACCGGCCACCTGGTGAATCTCGCCGAGGACACCCGCCACGACGTCACCGGCGCGCTGAAGCGGCTGGTCGGCCGCGCGGGCGAGCCGGCGATCCGCCTGGCGGTGCGCCAGGCGATGCGCATCATGGGCCACCAGTTCGTGATGGGCCGCAGCATCGACGAGGCGCTGGACCGTTGCGCGAAGAAGGAATACGCGGTGTACCGCTACTCCTACGACATGCTCGGCGAGTCGGCGCTGACCAGCGAAACCGCCGAGCGCTACCAGCAGGACTACCGCGACGCGATCGCCGCGATCGGCGCACGCGGCCCGTTCGCCAACCACACCGACGCGCCGTCGATCTCGGTGAAGCTGTCCGCGCTGCACCCGCGCTACGAGGTGGCCAAGCGCGAACTGGCGCGGCGCCAGCTCACCGAGAAGCTGCTGGAACTGTCGCAGCTCGCCATGAAGAACGGCATCGCGCTGTCGGTCGACGCCGAGGAAGCCGATCGCCTCGAACTGTCGCTGGACATCCTCGGCGACGTCTTCGCACATCCCTCGCTCGCAGGCTGGAACGGCCTGGGCATCGTGGTGCAGGCGTACTCCAAGCGCACCCCGTTCGTGATCGACTGGCTGATCGAGACCGCACGTGCGGCAAATCGTCGCTGGTACGTGCGCCTGGTGAAGGGCGCCTACTGGGACGCCGAAATCAAGCGCGCGCAGGAAAACGGCCTGGCCGGCTACCCGGTGTACACGCGCAAGCCGAATACCGACGTGTCCTACCTGGCCTGCGCGCGCAAGCTGTTCGATGCCGGCAACGAACTGATCTACCCGCAGTTCGCCACCCACAATGCGCACACCATCGCCGCCGTGCATCACATCGCGCGCGGCCGGCCTTTCGAGTACCAGCGCCTGCACGGCATGGGCACCGACCTGTACAGCGAAGTGATCGGCAAGCAGAACCTCGACGTTCCGTGCCGCGTGTACGCGCCGGTCGGCACCCACGAAGACCTGCTGCCGTACCTGGTGCGCCGCCTGCTCGAGAATGGCGCCAACACCAGCTTCGTCAACCGCGTGGTGGACGAAACCCTGCCGGTGCGCGAACTGGTCGCCGACCCGTGCGAAACGGTGCGTGCCTTCGCTTCGATCCCTCACCCGCGCATCCCGCTGCCGGTCAATCTGTACGGCGAACTCCGGAAGAACTCCATGGGCATCAACTTCTCCAACGACAACGAACTGAAGGCGATGGCCGACGCGGTCAGCGCCAACGCCGGCCCGTGGACCGCCGGCCCGCTGGTACCCGGCGCGACGGCCAACGGCCCGACCGTGCAGGTGACCAACCCGGCCGACCGCCGCCAGACCGTCGGCAGCTATGTCAGCGCCGACAGCGCCACCGTCGACAAGGCGCTGGGCAACGCAGTCGCCGCGCAGCCCGGCTGGGATCGTCTGCCCGCCGCCAGCCGCGCCGCGATCCTCGAACACGCCGCCGAGCAGCTCGAAGCGCGCCGCGGCGAGTTCATCGCATTGTGCGTGCGCGAAGCCGGCAAGAGCCTGCCCGACGCGATCGCCGAGATCCGCGAGGCGGCCGACTTCCTGCGCTACTACGCGACCATGTCGCGCCGCCTGTTCGGCCAGCCGGAGCAGTTGCCCGGCCCCACCGGCGAGAGCAACCAGTTGTTCCTCAACGGCCGCGGCGTGTTCGTCTGCATCAGTCCGTGGAACTTCCCGCTGGCGATCTTCCTGGGCCAGGTCAGCGCCGCGCTGGCCGCCGGCAACAGCGTGATCGCCAAGCCGGCCGAGCAGACCTCGCTGATCGGCCATGCCGCGGTGAAGCTGCTGCATGACGCCGGCATCCCGCTCGACGTGCTGCAGTACCTGCCCGGCGACGGCGCCACCGTCGGCGCCGCGCTGACCCGGGACCCGCGCGTGGCCGGCGTCGCCTTCACCGGCTCCACCGACACCGCCTGGGCGATCAACCGCGCGCTCGCCGCGCGCAACGCGCCGATCGCTGCGCTGATCGCCGAAACCGGCGGGCAGAACGCCATGATCGCCGACTCCTCCGCCCTGCCCGAGCAGATCGTCAAGGACGTGATCGCCTCGGCGTTCCAGTCCGCCGGCCAGCGCTGCTCCGCCGCGCGCGTGCTGTTCGTGCAGGAAGACATCGCCGACAAGGTCTGCGCGATGCTCACCGGCGCGATGGCCGAGCTGAAGGTCGGCGACCCCGGCCAGCTGTCCACCGACGTGGGCCCGGTGATCGACGCGGATGCGCTGAAGATCCTCACCGACCACGCCGCACGCATGGATGCCGAAGCGAAGAAGATCGGCGAAGTCACGCTGGACCCGGCGACCACGGCGCACGGCACGTTCTTCGCTCCGCGCGCCTACGAAATCCCCTCGCTGGCCACGCTGACCCGCGAAGTGTTCGGCCCGGTGCTGCACATCGTCCGCTGGAAGGGCAGCGAGCTGGCCCGCGTGGTCGAGCAGATCAACGCCACCGGCTACGGCCTCACCCTGGGCGTGCACAGCCGCATCGACGACACCGTCGAGTACATCGCCAGCCACGCGCGCGTCGGCAACTGCTACGTCAACCGCAACCAGATCGGCGCGGTGGTCGGCGTGCAGCCGTTCGGCGGCGAGAACCTGTCCGGCACCGGCCCCAAGGCCGGCGGCCCGCACTACCTGCTGCGCTTCGCCGGCGAACGCACGCTCACCATCAACACCACCGCGGCCGGCGGCAACGCCTCGCTGCTGACGATCGGCGAGTAAGTTGGCCAGCCCGTGCCGTGACGCGACCGGCGCCACGGCACGCTTCGATCAGTAAGGCGTGGTGCTGATAAGCGCCTTCTCCGCCGTGCACTGCCCGGCATCCATGGCTGCCGCCGACTGGCGATAGGCGGCCAGCTCGCGCCGCGCCGATGCCGCGTCCTGCCGGAACGCCGGCGACGCATGCAGCGCTGCCACCACGATCGCGGCGTTCATCGCGCCGGCCTCGATCGCGCTGTAGTTGTGCGCGCCGCAGACCACCCGACTGTCGGCGTAGGCGCGGGCGCGCAGGTCGATGTCGGTGGCGCGGTCCGGCGCCAGCTCGGCCAGGATCAGGCCGATCGTCCAGCCCAGCGCGGCCTGGCCGGACGGATAGTCGAAGCTTTTCGCCAGCTGCGGCTTCGACTGGCAGACCGCGCCGTCGTCGATCTGGAACGGACGCTGGCGCCGGTTCGCCTGCTTCACCGGCGTGTTGACGTGGTCCGCATCCGCGCCGGCGCGGTCGAGCAGGTTCACCAGTCGCGGCAGTTGCGCCGCATCCAGCGGCACGCCGACGGCACAGCTGAAGCCGCGCAGCATCGCCGGTGTGGCGCCGTCCGCATCGCCGGTCGCCAGCGTCCAGCGCGGTGTGCCTTGCAACTGGCGGGTGGCCTTGAAGATCTGCCGATCCGCCTCGTAGCGGGCGGAGCCGGCTTGCGGTGCGGGCGGCAGCACGCCGGTGGCCTGCGGCCGCTGCGCCGGCGCCAGATAACCGACCGGTTCCTTCGCGCCGCCGGCAGCCGATGATGCCGGCTCCTCGCCGTCCGCACAGCCACCGAGAACCACGGCGGCGGCCAGGATCAGGCCGAAGCGGCACGGCCTCCGGCGTCGAATGTGCTGCTGCATGCGTGTGTCCTCCAGCGTGCGTGCGACGCGGATGTTGTGCGGCGCGCAAACGGCACGGCGTGCACGCATGCTATAGAAACCTCTTGTCGCTGGCCTGTGCCAGCAGGGCTACGTCGGAGCATCCGCAACATGGCACGTCCCGCCGGCATGATCGGCCCACCACCTGCCGCCAGCGCGTCGCTGGCGAGCGACGACCCGCGCTACACCGCGGCCGAGTTCCCGCCGAACAAGCTGCTGTACCTGGTGCAATTGGCGGATGCGCGCGGCATCGACAGCCGTCCCTGGTTCGCCGGACTGGCGCTGAACCGCGCGCAGATCGCCGACCCCGCGCTGCGCGTGTCGTATCGTCAGGCCGGCAGCTTCGTGCGCCGCGCGCTGCAGGCGCTGGACGTGCCCGATGCGGGCCTGCGCATCGGCCGCGAGGGCACCATCGGCGGTTTCGGCCTGCTCGGCCTGGCGATGATGACCTCGCGCACGCTGGGCGACGCGATGTTCGCCGGCATCGCCCATCACAAGATCTGCGGCTGCCTGCTCGACGTGGGCGTCGAGCCGGTCGGCGAGCGCGAGGTGGCGCTGGTGGCGTGGCCGCGCTTCGGCGACACCGAACTGATGCCGTTCTTCTGCGAGGAACTGTTCGCCAGCTGCCTGATGATCGCGCGCGAACTGGTCGGGCCGGAACTGCGCCCGCTGCGCGTCGAACTCGCCTATCCGCAACCCGCCTATGCCGCCGAGTACGCCACGCTGTTCGAGTGCGCGGTGCGCTTCGGCGCGACACGCAACCGGCTGATCCTCGATACGCAGTGGCTGGCCCGTCCGCTGCCCGGCTACAACCCGCTCACCGCGAAGCAGGCGCTGGCGCTGTGCGCGCAGCAACGGACCCCGGACGGCGGCGAGCCGCACCAGGAAATCGTCGCCGCCGTGGAACGGCTGCTGCGCAGCCAGCTGCCGCAGCAGCCGAAGCTCAACGACGTGGCACGCACGCTCAACCTCAGCGAGCGATCGCTGCGGCGCAAGCTGGCCGAGAGCGGACGCATCTTCCGCGAAATCCACGACCGCGTGCGCGCCGAACGCGCGCTGCAACTGCTGCAGGCCGGCACGCTGAGCGTGGCCCAGGTCGGCAACGAGGTCGGCTTCAGCGACCCACGCGAGTTCCGCCGCGCGTTCAAGCGCTGGACCGGCATGCCGCCACAGGACGCCCGCCGCGCCACCGCCTGACGGGCCGATTTCGCCCTTCTGGCCGTTTTGCCCCCCAACCCTTGGCCGTTTTGCCCTCCCCCTTGGCGGTGGATTGAGGGACAGTGGACCCCATTCGCGGCATCCGATCCGAATGGGGAGTTCAAGATCATGCGCAAGCTGTTCATCAGCGTGGCCATCGCCGCCGCGCTCGCCGGTTGCGGCAAATCCGAACCGGCACCGCAAAACGCGACCGACGCCGGTTTCGAGGCAAAACTGCAAGAGCAGCTGCTGGACGCCAAGCCCGGCAGCGTGATCGAGATCCCGGCCGGGCACTACGCGCTCAAGCGCGGCCTCAGCCTGCGCACCGACGGCGTCACCCTCCGCGGCGCCGGCATGGACAAGACCGTGCTGTCGTTCAAGGGCCAGGTGGTGGGGCCAGAGGGCCTGCTGGTGAACGCCAGCGACTTCACCATCGAGAACCTCGCGCTGGAAGACACCAAGGGCGACGCGCTGAAGATCAACCAAGGCAGGAACATCACCATCCGCGGCGTGCGCGTGGAATGGACCGGCGGCCCCAAGACCACCAACGGCGCCTACGGCCTGTACCCGGTAAAGACGCACAACGTGCTGATCGAGAATTCGGTGGTGATCGGCGCCTCCGACGCCGGCATCTACGTGGGCCAGTCGGACAACATCATCGTGCGCAACAACCGCGCCGAGTACAACGTGGCCGGCGTGGAGATCGAGAACTCGGTGCACGCCGACGTCTACGGCAACACCGCCACCAACAACACCGGCGGCATCCTGGTGTTCAACATGCCGAACCTGTCGCAGGAAGGCCACAGCACCCGCGTGTTCAAGAACAAGGTGTACGCGAACAACACCGGCAACTTCGCCGCCAAGGGCGCCGCGGTGGCCAGTGTGCCGGCCGGCTCCGGCGTGGTGGTGAATTCCAACGACAAGGTGGAGATCTTCGACAACGACATCGCCGACAACAAGACCGCCAACCTGATCGTGGCCAGCTACTTCTCCACCAACTACTACAACACCCGCGGCGTGGCGCCGAGCTACAACCCCTACCCGAAGAGCATCTTCATCTACGGCAACCGGCTCAAGGGCGGCGGCGATTCGCCGGACGGGCTCAAGCTGAAGACGCTGAAAACCGCGATGTACGGCCTCACCGGCCACTTCCCGGACGTGCTGTGGGACGGCTACGTCGATCCGAAGAGCCTGGTCGACGGCCTGCCGCCGGCGAACGACCGCATCTGCATCCAGGACGTCAACGGCGTGATCAACGCCGACGGCCCGCACGACTACAAGAACCCCGGCACCGACATGAAGCCATACCAGTGCACGCTGCCCAAGCTGCCGCCGGTGGTGCTGGATCCGGAACCGAAGGCATGAGGGTAATGCAGTCCGCACGACACGCATGGCCCTTGCTCGCCCTGTTGCTGCTGGCCGGCTGCCAGCGCGGCATGCCGCCGGTGGCGTTCCACGCCGACGGCCGCCCGCCGAAGCTAAGCGACTGGCACGTGGTCGAGGTACACGACGGCAAGCTGCAACTCAACGACGGCGTGGTGCCGTACGACCTCAACACGCCGCTGTTCACCGACTACGCGCACAAGCTGCGCACGGTGTGGATGCCGAAGGGCACGACGGCGAAGTACCACCCCACCGACACGCTGGACTTCCCGGTCGGCACGGTGATCAGCAAGACGTTCTATTACCCGCGCGCGGCCGATGGAAAGTTCGGCGACGTGGCGCGCAACGACGACTACTCGCGCGACTTCGCCGGCCAGGGACTCGACTTGGCGAACGTGCGCCTGATCGAGACGCGCATCCTGGTGCACCGCAAGGACGGTTGGGCCGCGATCCCGTACGTGTGGAACGACGCGCAGACCGAAGCCAACCTGGCGCGCACCGGCGCGGTGCTGCCGCTGACCCTGGTCGGCGCGGACAACGCGCGCGAGGACTTCAACTACGTGGTGCCCGACGAGAGCCAGTGCCAGAGCTGCCACGCACAGGACTGGATCGACCGCAAGGTCCACCCGATCGGCCCGAAGGCGCGCCACATCAACAAGGACTACCACTACGCCGACGGCAGCGCGAACCAGCTCGAACATCTGGCCAGGCTCGGCTACCTCAGCGGCCTGCCGGCCCTGGCCGAGGTGCCGCGCGATGCGAACTGGGAAGACACCCACGCTACGCTGGACGCGCGTGCGCGCGCCTACCTCGACATCAACTGCGGCCACTGCCACAACGCGAACGGCGCGGCGAACACCACCGGACTCACGCTCGACGTCAGCACGCCGGAAGACCGCCATCTCGGCATCTGCAAGCCGCCGACCGCGGCCGGCCAGGGCACCGGCGACCACTTCTTCGACATCGTGCCGGGCCAGCCGGACGAGTCGATCCTGCCGTACCGGCTGTCGTCGAAGGAGCCGGGCGTGATGATGCCGGAGCTCGGTCGCAGCACCGTGCACCGCGAAGGCGTGGCATTGATCAAGGAGTGGATCGCGGCGCAGCCGGGGAGCTGCGTGGCGATCCGCTGATTCCGCACATGACACCTGTGCGCGACTGCCCGCAGCCGCGCGATCCGATGCAAGGGGAGAGCACCGAATGAGCATGCGTCAACGTCCACTTTCGATCAGCCTGCGCCGGCTGTTGTTCGGCGGCACCGCCCTGCTGTTGCTGGGCGGCCCACTGCTCGCGTTCGGCACCGACGCGCCGCCGCAGGCCGGCGAACAACAGCCGACGAACGATCCGGCCAAGGGCGTCACCCAGCTCGGCAAGATCACGGTGACTGCGCAGAGCCGCTCGCAGGAGATGCAGGAGGTACCGATCCCGCTGCAGATCGTCACCGCCAAGCAGGTCGACATGCTGGCCGCCACCGACCTGAGCAAGATGAGCCTGTTCGTGCCCGGCCTGGTCGTCGGCGGCGATCAGCCGACCCAGCCCAGTTATCAATTGCGCGGCATCAGCACCGACGACTTCGGCATCGGCACCGAGTCGGCCGTGGGCGTGTACATCGACGGCGTCTATTCGGCGCGCTCGGGCGCCGCCCTGCTCGCGTTCAACGACATCCAGCGGATCGAGGTGCTGAAGGGCCCGCAGGGCACCCTGTTCGGCCGCAATGCGGCGGCCGGCGCGATCTCGATCATCACCAACGAGCCGAGCGACCATTTCGAGGGCCGCGTGCGCGCCCGCGTGGGCAACTATGGCCGGCAGTACCTGGACGGCCTGGTCAACGTGCCGCTCAACGACGACATGGCGCTGCGCTTCAGCAGCTACAGCAACCGCAGCGACGGCTGGATCAAGGACGCCGCCAGCGGCCAGCGCTACGGCGGCGACCACGATTTCGGCACCCGCACGGTATGGCGCTGGAATCTCTCCGACAACACCCGCGTGCTGCTGTCGTGGGATCACGAGAACCTCAAGCAACTGCCGAAGCCGGCGATCGGCCTGATCCCGTTGTCGAACGATCCGCAGCAGCGCCCGCCGTACCCGCCCGATCCGGCGAGCTACCTGAACCCGTTGCATGCGCCGCTCTACAACGACGCGGTCGGCGCGGTGGAGAAACGCAAGTTCGACGGCGCCACGCTGAGTGTGGACCACTCGTTCGCCTGGGGCAGCCTGGTCTCGACCACCGCCTGGCGCCGCTTCGACACCGAGAACCGCGGCGACTACGACGGCACCAACCACATCGTCAGCTACCTGGACACCGCCAACCTCGAGCACAACGCGAGCTGGTACCAGGAATTCAAGTTCAGCGGCAGCAACGACCTGACGGACTGGGTGGCCGGAGCCAGCTATTACGACGAGCGCGCGCGCCAGACCAGCCAGACCAACGTGTTCACCGACAGCATCGACACCCTCGCCGGCAACGTGATGGGCGTGGGCCATCCGCTGACCGACATCAGCAACGGCCTGGCCGCGATGGGCCTGCCGTACACCCTGCTCGGCGACCCGTGGCACGAGGCGATCAGCAACACCGGCCGATTCAAGGCCTACGCCGCGTTCGGCGACGTGATCTGGCACCTCAACGACCGGCTCAACCTCACCACCGGCATCCGCTACACGCGCGACCAGAAGGCCTTCTCCTGGTACAACATGCCGCGCCGCGCCGACGAGTTCGACGCCACCATCGCGGGGCTGGCGCAGGCCGGCGTCATCGACATGCTGCCGCCCGAGGCGCAGTACGCGCTGGCCGCGTTCGGCGGCAACATCATCTTCACCGACGCGATCGGCATCCCGGTGCAATTCGACGACAGCTGGAGCGACTTCAGCCCGCGCGCCGTACTCGACTACAAGTTCACCCCGGACGTGATGGGCTACGTCTCGGTCACCAAGGGCTACAAGGCCGGCGGCTACAACAGCGTGCAGGTGGGCTCGCGCTTCGAACCTGAGAAGGTGTGGAACTACGAGGCCGGCCTGAAAACGGTGTTCCCCGAACAGCACCTGCTGCTCAACGGTTCGGTCTACCACTACAAGTACAGCAACCGCCAGTCGCTGACCCTGGATCCGAACACGGCCGGCTCCGGCGTGCCGCGCTACCTGGTCAACAGCACCGACCAGGAAGCGCGCGGGGCGGAACTGGAACTGCAGTGGCAGCCGCTGACCGACCTGCAGCTGGGCTTCACCGGCGCCTATATCGACGCCACCTACAGCAAGGCCGTGGCGGCCTCCGGCGTCGACTTGTCGGGCCAGCCCACCGGCGAGCCGAAGTTCTCCTTCGCCGCCAGCCTCGGCTACACGTGGCATGCGGTGGCCGGCGGCGACCTCGCGTTCAACCTCAACCATGCGTTCCGCGGCGAATCGCGCTGCAACCGTGACTCGCAGCTGCAGGGCACCTGCCAGATCAGCCCGAACTTCAGCACCGGCAGCAGCCAGCAACGCACCGATGCGCGGCTGGACTGGAGTTCGGCGAACGATCACTGGGGCGTCGCGGTCTATGCCAACAACGTGTTCGACAAGCGCTACGTTACGGGGGTGAGCAACATCTCCGCCAGCGTGTTCGGCACCCCGTACGCCAGCATCACGCCGCCGCGCATGGTGGGCGTGGAGCTGCGTGCGAAATTCTGAGAGCCCCATGACCGACAGCAACCCGCTGACCGCCGACCTGCAACGCCTGCGCGACGCGCAGGCGCGCGACCCGATGCCGAGCTGGGCGCAGCGCGCGACGCGCCTGCGCGCGCTGGAAACGATGCTGCGCGAGCAGCGCGAAGCCTTCGCCGCGGCGATCCATGCCGACTTCGGCCAGCGCCCGGCCGAGGAGACGGACCTGCTGGAGATTTTTCCCAGCCTGTCGGCGATCCGTCACGCGCTCGGCCACGGCCGGCGCTGGATGAAGCCGCGGCGGCGCCTCGCCGACTGGTTGTTCCTGCCCGCGCGCACCGAACTGCGGCCGCAGCCACGCGGCGTGGTCGGCATCATCGTGCCGTGGAACTACCCGCTGTACCTGGCCGTCGGTCCGCTGGTCGACGCGCTGGTCGCCGGCAATCGCGCCATGCTGAAGATGAGCGAGTTCACGCCGCGCTTCTCCGCGCTGTTCGCCGCGCAGGCGGCGCGCTACTTCCAGCCCGACGAGGTGCGGGTGGTGACCGGCGACGCCGAGGTGGCGCAGGCGTTCGCCGCGCTGCCGTTCGACCACCTGCTGTTCACCGGCTCCACCGCGGTCGGCCACCACGTGATGCGTGCGGCCGCGGCCAACCTCACCCCGGTGACGCTGGAACTGGGCGGCAAGTCGCCGGCGATCATCGGCCCCGGCGCGCGCTTCGAGCACGCAGTGGAACGCATCGTATTCGGCAAGCTGGTCAATGCCGGGCAGACCTGCATCGCACCGGACTACGTGCTGCTGCCGCGTGCGCGAGTGGCGGAATTCATCGACCTCGCCGGACAGGCGATGGCGCGGATGTATCCGCGGCTGGGCCAGAACACGCAGTACGCCAGCATCGTCTCCGACCGCCAGTACCGGCGCTTGGCGGCGCTGCGCGACGGCGCGCTGGCCGCCGGCGCGCGCGTGCATCCGCTCGGCGAGGCGACGGAAGATCCGGCGCGCCGGCTGCTGCCGCCGCAGTTGCTGACCGACGTCGACGACGACATGGCGGTGATGCGCGAGGAGATCTTCGGCCCGCTGCTGCCGCTGCTGCCGTACGATTCGCTGGACGACGCCATCGCCTATGTCGCCGCCCGCCCGCACCCGCTGGCGCTGTACCTGTTCGAACACGATCAGGCCCGCATCGACCGGGTGCTGGCGCGTACCCACGCCGGCGGCGTCAGCGTCAACGACACGCTCTACCACATCGCCCAGCACGACCTGCCGTTCGGTGGCGTCGGTGCGTCAGGCATGGGCGGCTACCACGGCGAGGCCGGCTTCCGCACGTTCTCGCACCTGAAGCCGGTGTTCCGCCAGGCCCGCTTCAATGGCGCCGGCTGGCTCAATCCGCCCTACGGCGCACGCTTCCGGCGCATGCTCGCCCTGCTGCTGCGCCGCGGTTGAGATTCCCCGCGCACAAAAAAACCTCCCCGCCGGAGCGGGGAGGTTTCAATGCACGGTTACCGCAGGTCGGCCGTCAGAACTTGTACTGCGCCGACAGGCTCAGCAGGTTGCCGTAGTCGTCGAAGTTGCCCTTCAGCGTGTCGCCCGTGCTGTTGGTATTGTCGACGTGCGCGTTGTTGACGAAAATGTGCGCGTACGAAGCATTGATCTCGAAATGCTCGCTGGCCTTGTAGCCGATGCCGACGCTGGCCATCTTGCGGGTCGAATCGGGCACGCGCGGGCTGCGGGTGGCCAGGTAGGTCGGGCTGCTGTCGACCGCGATGCCGCCGCGTAGGGTCAGCTTGTCGTTGAGGTAGTAGTCGCCGCCGATCGAGGCGTAGACGGTGTTGCGCCAGTTGTACGGTTCCGAGGTCTGCGGCTGCGAGTTGCCGTAGTTCACCGTCAGGTTCTTGAACACGTCCCACTTGGTGTACGCGACATCGAGGCCGAGGCCGAACTTCTCCGCCTGATGCCAGTAGCTCACGCTGGCCACGGCGGGCGTGGTGAAGTCGGCCGTGCCGGTGGTGTGGGAGAACGGCGGAATCGAGCTGGCCAGCGCCGGGTTGGCGAGCAGCAGGTCATAGCCCGGCGTGGTGGTGAAGTTGCCGGTACCCTGCAGGCGATGGCTGATCTTGGAGCGGTAGTTCAGCGCCAGCTTGTCGTTCGGCGTCAGTTTCCAGTAACCACCCAACTGCCAGCCGTAGCCCCAGTCGTCGCCCTTGATGCGCGCATAGCCATCCACGCCCAGAGGCGTCACCGCCGCCACGCCGGCCGCGGCGGCCTGGCCCTGCTGCACGGCCGCCTGGATCATCGCGGCGCCCTGCACCTGCGAGATCTGGCCGGCCGCGATGGCCGCCTGGATCTGCGCGACGCCGGCAGCGGTCTGCGCCCCGATGCCCTGCTGGATGCCCAGGCCCACGGCATTGAAATTGACCGCGCTGGTCAGCTCGGCGCTGGTCTTCTGCGCGATGAAGCTGGCACCGAGACTGAAGGTGTCGGTGACGTCGAACGACGCCGACAGCGTGGCGTCCAGCGACTGGAACTTGGACTTGATGCCGTGGTAGCGGCCGACCCAGTCCTTGTCGTATTCGGTCTGGAAGCCGAACGGCACCGAGAAGCCGGCGCCCACATGCACGCGGTCACTGACCTGGGTGGCGAAGAACAGCGCCGGCACCGGCAAGGTGGTGCCGCCGTCGCCGCCGTTGCCGCCGCTGATCGGGCGACCCAGCACGTCCGTGGCGCTGCCATCGAACTTGGTGCTGAAATTGATGGCGGTGACATCCGCCTGCAGGTAGGTGCCCTTCAGGTCGGTCATCGCGGCGGGGTTGTTGACCACCACCGAAGCGTCGCCGCCGGCCGTGGCGGAGCCCGCAAAGGCGCGGCCCAACCCCTTGGCGCTGTTCTCCTTGAGCTGGAATGCACTGGCATCTGCGCTCGCGGGTGCGACCAGGGCGCCCACGACCGCGATGCTCAGCGCGGCGAGCGCCAGTGGACGGGCGGCGCCCGTGAGGGAACGGAAAGACGTGTGCATCGCTAGCTCCTGCATATTGTTGGTGCAGCTCGGGGTAGTCATCGGTAGACCAGGCGGAAGAAAAATTCATACGCGCGTTTGAACTTCCTGCGCTGGACTTTGCCCTCTTGGACAAGGAGTTGCAAGTGCGGCCGCAACAAATAACTAACGCCAGCATTTCAATCGGATAGGCAGACTCGGATGGCCGGTCCAGCGGCAGGCGCTGTTACTCTCGCCTCCCCAGCGCCCGCCCTGCTGCCCACACCCTTCCAACACGGTGCCGCCATGCAATGTTTCGTCTATGCCAGCCTGCGCAAGGCCGACAGCTACCTGTGGATGGCGCAGCGCGATGCGTTCGACATGCTGCCCGAGCCGCTGGTGCTGTTGCTCGGTGAACTGCGCTTCGTGATGGAGGTGCAGCTGGACGAGCAGCGCAAGCTGCCGGTGGAGGACACCGAACAGGTACTCGAGCATCTGCGCCTGCAAGGCTGGCACCTGCAGTTGCCGCCGCAGGAAACCCTGGCCACCGCCAACCATCCTGTCTACACACACTCGCCAAGGGATGATCGGGGCGGGGATGATCGGGACGAGTGAATCGCGCATCATGTCGCCGGCGTTAACACTTGGTTACCGCCTGCACATCCAACGATTTCTATACTGTCCCCATGACCCAGCCCAAATCGCGACGCCGCCCTCCTTTCCTGCACGCCTTGGCCTGGTTCATTCCGGGGCTGCTCGCAGTCGCCGTCGCCGGACTGGTTACCCACCCGCTGACCCTGGTTCCGCTGCTGCTGGCGAATGCGTTGACCATGGCCGCGATCTGCCATGCGATCGGCTTCGACCCCGAGCCGCGCTTCGGCCGCACCGTACTGCGCCGTGGCGCCGCGCACCTGGTGATGTTCACCGGTTACACCGCGCTGGTGTTCGTGCTGGTCGCCTGGCCGATGCTGCAGCTGACCCAGGCGCCCAGCCTCAGCGCGGCGCTGGTGCTGGCCGCGGCGATGGTGCTGGCGCTGGTGGCGCTGTGGCGGCTGTGGCCGGCATTCGGCCTGGTGTTCGTGTGGGACGACGCCTACCCGAGCCAGCGCGACGGCTCGTGGATCTTCACCGCCACCTTGCGCAGCATGGCATTCGGCCGCCACCTGTCGCGCGAGGAACGCTTCTTCAGCCACTTCCTGCCCGCCGCGTTCTCGCTGCTGGTGCTGGCGTTCGGCGCGATCGCGCTGACCGGCCTGTACGGCGTGCTGCCACCGGAGCCGCGCATCGCCGCGCTGGTGATCTATGGCGTGCTGCTGTTGCCGCTGGGCTGCCTGGTGATCGCCAACCGCACGCTGCGCGCGCTGCTGTGCGAACGCCACCAGCCGCGCCGGCAGGCCGATCGCGCACCGGTCGCCGCACCGCGCCCGGTGCTGAGCGAGCAGGAGCGCACCGCCGGCACGCCGGAACAGGCCGCCGCGCTGCTGGCCGCGACCCGCGACGGCGACATCGAGCGCGCGCTGGCTCTGGTCGAGGCCGGTGCCGATCCCGACACCGCGCCGGGCGCCGATGACCGCGACCAGCGCCCGGTGCTGATGCTGGCCGCGTTGCTGCCGGATACCCGCCTGCTGCGCACGCTGATAGCCAAGGGTGCCGACGTGAACCGCGCCAGCGGCGGCATCACCCCGCTGCTCGCCGCCACCCGCGACAGCTGGCACGGCCGCGCCGAGGCGGTGCTGACCCTGCTCGCCAACGGGGCCAGCCCGCTGGTCACCGACGCCGAGGGCAACACGCCGCTGCACGGCGCCGTGCTCAGTGCCGACGCCGGCGTGGCGGCGATGCTGCTGGACGCGGCTGCGCCGATCAATGCGTTGAACAAGGCCGGCATCAGCCCGCTCGCCACCGCCTGCCGCGCCGCCAACTGGCCGCTGGTGAAATTCCTGCTGGAGCACGGCGCCAAGCCGGCTCCGGCCGACGGCGAACCGGCGCTGGTCGCCGCCGCCGGCATCGCCGACGACGATGTCGAAGGCGTGAAGCTGCTGCTCAAGCATCGCGCCGCGGTCAACGCGGTCGATGCGCGGCAACGGCATGCGTTGCTCAGCGCCGCCGCCGAAGGCCACGAGCAGATCGCCCGCGCACTCTGCGCCGCCGGCGCCGACGTCAACCTGGTCGACCGCCACGGCAGCAGCGCACTGATGGAAGCGGCGCGCGCCGGCGCCGGCGGCATCGTGCAACTGCTGGCCGAGGCGAAAGCCGACGCCGGCTTGCGCGACAGCCACGGCCGCGATGCGCTGACCCTCGCCTGCCAGTCGCCGCGTGCGCACGGCGAAACCGTGCGCGCGCTGCTGGCGCTGGGCGCCGAGCCAAGGACCGCCGGCAGCGACGGCCGCAGCGCGCTCGATCACGCCGCCGCCGCCGGGCGCTGGGACCTGGTCGCCCTGCTCGATCCGGACACGCCGCTGCCGGCCAGCCTCAGCCAGGACGTGCTGGGCGAAGGCAGCGACACTCCGGCGCATCTGCTCGACGCGTTGCGCTTCGGCCACTGGGCAATCGTCTCCGGCTTCACCGAGCGCGTGCGCGAATGGCCGCAGCCGGAACTGGCCCAGCTGTACCTGGACCTGGCCACGCCGGGCCTCGCCGCGGCCCGCCGCTGGCTGCTCGATCACGGCCTGGATGCCGAAGCCCGACTGGAAGCGCCGCGCATCGACGACGCCGAAACCGTCGACGCACCGCACCTGCCGCCGCTGGGCCAGCGCCTGTTCGACGCCTTGCTGCAGCAGCTGCCGGACGCCACCGAAGCACTGGACGACCTGCTGCAGGCCGGTGCCAGCCCGGCCGGCACCGGCCTGCTGGCGCAGGCGCTGGTGCACTTGAACGGAGCCGCCCAGGGCGCCGCGCTGCCGCTGAACCTGCTCGAACGCGGCGCCGATCCGTTCGGCGCGGACGCCCGCGAACGCACGCCGCTGCAACTGGCCGTGGTCAACGCGCAACTGCCGCTGCTGCAGGCCCTGCTGGCCCGCGGCTGCGATCCGAACACGCGCGACCGTGACGGCCGCACGCCGCTGTTCGCCGCGCTGGAACATGGCGCGCAGGCGCTGCCGCTGGTGCGTGCACTGATCGCCCACGGCGCGAATCCCGAAGCGGCCGACGCGAACGGCGAAACCCCGCTGGGCCTGGCGCTGGAGCATCCGGCGGTGGAACGCTGGCTGGACTGGCGCGACTGGCCGCGGCCGAATCGTGCGCTGCGCGCCGAAGACCTGCCCGCCGCCGCGAAGGCCGGCGCACTGGCCAGCGTGCAACGCCTGCTGGAACTGGGCTTCGCCGTGGACACCCGCGACAGCCAGGATGCCACCGCACTGCTGCATGCGTGCGGCGCCGGCCATCGCGACATCGCTGCCTGCCTGCTCGACGCCGGCGCCGACCCGTCGCTGGCCGCACGCAGCGGCGTGACACCGCTGGCCGCTGCGGTGGCCGCTCGCCGCGAGGCCCTGGTTGCGCTGCTGCTGCAACATGCAGTCGCAGTCGACCAGCGCCTGCCGAACGAGGCCACCGCCTTGATGGTGGCTGCGGCCATGGGTTATCCGGACGTTGCCGAACAACTGCTGGACGCCGGCGCCGACGTCAACGCGGCCGACGACGCCGGCCGCAGCGCGCTGCACGCAGCCGCCCAGTTCGGCTTCGAACACAACGACAGCCTGCGCGCGCGGCGCCTGTTCGATGGGCTGCTCAAGCGCGGCGCCGACATCAACCACGCGGACAACGAAGGCAAGACGCCCTTGCTGCTGCTGCTCGGCGCACAACTGCGCCCGGGCAGCGAATGCGACGCCACCCATATCGGTGCGCTGGTGCCGCTGCTGCTGGATGCCGGCGCCAAGGCGGAACACGCCGACCAGCGCGGCGTCACCGCGCTGCACGCCTGCGCCATGCACGCCCTGCTGCCGCCGGCGCGCGTGCTGCTGTCGCGCGGCGCCGACCGCAACGCGGCCGATGCGTTCGGGCGCACCGCGGCCGACGTGGCGCGGCAGCTGGGCTACGTCGACATCGCCCACGAGCTGGCCGCACGCAGCAGCGCGATCCCCAGCGTGCGGCAGACCCTGCGCCAGCCGGCGCAACCGTCGGATTAGAGATGCGCTGAGGCGCCGATCTATTCCTCTTCTTCGCTGGTCAGCGGCGTGGCCGCATCGCGCTGGCGTTCGCGTTCCGCGCTGCGCTCGGCATCCGCCTCGAACAGTCGCTGCAGGTCGACCAGTGCGTCGCGCGTGCTCTGGATCAGCTTGGTCTCGTCGTCGTAGACCAGCGCCTGCTTCTTCAGCAACTCCTCGTCGTAGCGGCGGAAGCGCTCGACCCGGTCGGCCGCCAGCTCGTGCGGCAGGCCGAGCGCCTCCAGCGTCTTGCGGGTCATCTTGAGGCTGGAGTGGAAGGTCTCGCGGACCGGCTCCTCGACGCCCATGTCCATCAGCCGGAACACGTGCTGGCGGTTGCGTGCGCGGGCGATGATCTTCAGGTGCGGGTACTGCCGCCGCACCAGCCGTGCGGTGCGCAGGTTCGCCTCCGGGTCGTCGGTGGCGAGCACGAACACCTCGGCCTTGTCGGCCTGCGCCGCGCGCAGCAGTTCCGGCCGCGCCGGGTCGCCGAAGAACAGGTTGACGCTGCCGAAGCGGCGCGACTGATCCACCTGGTCGGCCGAATGCTCCAGCGCCACGAACGGGATGTTCTGCGCGCGCAGCACGCGGGCGATGATCTGGCCGACCCGGCCGAAGCCGGCGATGATCACCCGCGGCGTGTCGGCCTCGATCGTGTCGAACTCGCGCGCCGGTTTCCTCGGCATCACGTTCAGCGCCTTCGCCGCCAGCACCACCAGCAGCGGGGTCAGCGCCATCGACAAGGTGATCGCCAGCACCAGCGCGTCGCGCTGAACCATGCCGATCAGCCGTTGTTCGGCCGCCTGGCGCAGCACCACGAACGCAAACTCGCCGCCGCAGGCCAGCAGTACCACCAGGCGCAGCGTGTCGGAACGGTTGAGCCCGCCGAGCAGCCGCCCGAGCGGCCACAGCAGCACGCTCTTCAGCACCAGCAGCGCCAGCACCAGGCCGAGCATCCAGCCCGGCCGGTGCAACAGCAGCGACAGGTCCATCGACATGCCGACGCTGATGAAGAACAGCCCCAGCAGCAGGCCCTTGAACGGTTCGATGTTCGATTCCAGTTCGTGCCGGTACTCCGAATCGGCCAGCAGCATGCCGGCCAGGAACGCGCCCAGCGTGGCCGAGACGCCGGCCATCTCCATCAGCAGGGCCACGCCCATCACCACCAGCAGCGCGGTGGCGGTGAACACCTCCACCGAATCGGCCTTCGCCACGAAACGGAACACCGGGCGCAGCAGGTAGCGGCCGCCGACGATCACCGCCACGATCACCCCGACCGTGCGCAGCACCGCGAACAGGTTGAAATCCTGCGCGGTGGAGGAAGCCAGCAGCGGCACCGCGGCGATCAGCGGGATCGCCGCCAGGTCCTGGAACAGCAGGATCGAAAACACCTGGCGGCCGTAGGCGGAACCGGCCTCCTTGCGCTCGGCCAGGATCTGCAGGCCGAACGCGGTGGACGACAGCGCCAGGCTGCCGCCCACGATCGCCGCGCCCTTGCCGGTGAGGCCGAACAGGAAATACCCCGCCGCCGCGATCGCCACGCTGGTCGCCAACACCTGCAGCAGGCCGGTGCCGAACACCGAGCGGCGCATCACCCACAGGCGTTGCGGCGACAGCTCCAGGCCGATCACGAACAGCATCAGCTCGACGCCGAACTCGGAGATCGTCGCCACCCCTTCGGTATCGTTGACCAGGCCCAGCAGCTGCGGCCCGATCACCACGCCGGCGATCAGGTAGCCGAGCACCGCGCCCAGCCGGAAGCGCTTGGTCAGCGGCACCGCGATCACCGTGGCGAGCAGGAACACCACCGCGGTCTGCAGGAAATGATGGCTGTCCACGCGCTGGGCGACTCCGGTCGGCGATGCCCGATTATTCCACGCGAAGGATGACCGCACGGCATATCCGCATCGTTTCCATGACGGCCTGCCGAAAAAAGATCAGGCCCGCACGAGGCGGGCCTGATCTGCATGCAGAAGCGGCGTGCCGCTTACGGTTTCGGCGCGTCCTTCAGGCCGCGGTTTTCCAGCATCGGCTCGATCTCGGGATCGTGGCCGCGCCAGTCCTTGTACATCTTCGCCAGCTCCTCGGTGTTGCCGCGCGAGAGCACCATCGCGCGGAAGCGGTCGCCGTTCTCGCGGGTCAGGCCGCCGTGCTCCTTGAAGCCCACGAAGGCGTCGTCGGCCAGCATCTGCGTCCACAGGTAGGCGTAGTAGCCGGCTGCGTAGCCGTTGCCCCAGATGTGCTGGAAGTAGCTGGAGCGGTAGCGCGGCGGCACGTAGCCGAGATCGATCTTGTCCTTCTTCAGCGCGGCGGCCTCGAACTGGTCGGCGTCCTGCAGCGGCGCATCGGCACCGAGCATGTGCCAGTTCATGTCGAGCAGGGCGGCGGAAACCAGTTCGGTCATCTCGTAGCCCTTGTTGAACTTGCCGGCCTTCTTCATCTTGTCGACCAGCGCCTGCGGCATGGGCGCGCCGGTCTTGTAGTGCTTCGCGTAATGGGCGAACACCTTCGGATCGGTGGCCCAGTGCTCGTTGAACTGCGACGGGAACTCGACGAAATCGCGCGCGGTGTTGGTACCGGACAGGGTCGGGTACTGTTCGTCGGCGAAGATGCCGTGCAGCGCATGGCCGAACTCGTGGAACATGGTGATCACGTCGTCGAACGAGAGCAGCGCCGGCTGGCCCGCCGCCGGCTTGCTGAAGTTGGCCACGTTGAAGATCACCGGCTTGGTGCCGAGCAGCTTCGATTGCGTGACCAGGTTGTCCATCCAGGCGCCGCCGTTCTTGTTGTCGCGCTTGAAGTAGTCGGTATAGAACAGCGCCATCGAGCGGCCGTCCTTGTCGAACACCTCGAACACGCGCATGTCCGGCTGGTACACCGGGATGTCGTGGCGTTCCTTGAAGGTCAGCCCGTACAGCTGGTTGGCGGCGTAGAACACGCCGTTCTGCAGCACGTCGTCCAGTTCGAAGTACGGCTTGATCTGGTTCTCGTCGAGGTCGAACTTCGCCTTGCGCACCTGCTCGGCGTAGAAGTTCCAGTCCCACGGCTCAAGCTTGAAATCGCCGTGCTGCTTGTCGATCAGCGCCTGGATGTCGCCCGCCTCGGTCTTCGCGCGGGCGGTGACCGCGGGCACCAGGTCCTGCATGAACTTCAACGCCGTTTCCGGCGTCTTCGCCATCTGGTCGTCCAGCTTCCACGCCGCGTAGTTCGGGAAGCCGAGCAGCTTCGCCTGTTCGGCGCGGATCTGCGCCAGCCGCTCGATGGTCTTGCGCGTGTCGTTCGCGTCGCCCTTTTCGGCGCGATTCCACGAGGCCTCGAACAGCGCCTGGCGGGTGGCGCGATCGCTCAGGTCCTGCAACTCGGGCTGCTGGGTGGTGTTCTGCAGGGTCAGCACGTACTTGCCGTCCTGCTTGCGGTCCTTGCCGGCCTGGGCCGCCGCGGCAAGTTCGGCGTCGGACAGGCCGGCCAGCTTCGCCTTGTCGGCGATGACCGGCGCGGCGTCCTTGGTGGCGGCCAGCAGCTTGTTGGTGAACGCGGTGCTCAGCGTCGACTCTTCCTTGTTGAGGTCCTTCAGCTTCGCCTTGTCGGCATCGGAGAGTTTCGCGCCCGCATGCACGAAGTCCTTGTAGACCACCTCGACCAGGCGCGCGGATTCGGGATCGAGCTTGAGCGTGTCGCGCTGGTTGTAGATCGTCTCGACGCGCTGGAACAGCTTGCCGTTGAGATGGATCGCATCCTCGTGCGCGGCCAGCTTCGGCGCTTCCTCTTCCTGCACCTTCTGCAGCGTGTCGTTGGTGTTCGCACCGGTGACGGCGTTGAACGCGGCCATCACCCGATGCAGCATGGCGCCGGATTTCTCCATCGCCACGTAGGTGTTCTCGAACGTGGGCGGCTCCGGGTTGTTCGCGATCTTCTCGATCTCGGCCAGGTGCTGCTTCATGCCCTCTTCGATCGCGGGCTGGTAGTCGGCGTCATGGATCTTGTCGAACGGCGGCGCCTGGAACGGCAGCGTGCTGGCGTTGTAGAACGGGTTGCTGGTCATGTCGGCGGTGGCCGTTGCAGTACTGCTGGCGGAAGCAGCCGAGGCCGCCGACGCAGGCGGGTTGGCGGCGCCCTCCGGCTGCGGCGAGCAGGCGGCCAGGGCCACCGTGGTGGCGATCACAATCATGCGCAGACGAAACATCGGGTATCCCCAGGTGGCGTGCCCGTCGCCGGGTACGGAAAGTCGTAACCGCCGACTGTACCGACATGCACGGGTACTTTCCAAACGGCGCAGAATCCTGCGCTCAGGCTGCGCGCAGATCGCGCAGCTGCCACGCCGCGCCGATCAGCAGGTACAGCCGGTGGCGCACCACGCTCATCGGCAGGTCGGTGACCAGGTCCACGTCGGTGCGCAAGTCGGCGACCCGGGCGTTCACCTGCGCCGCCGGGTCGGTGGCGCCGAGGCTGGTATCGACCGCATCCGGATCCGGTTGCGCCGCACGCCAGCGCTGGAACAGGCCGTCGTCGTGCAAGGCCTGTTGCAGCGCCGCGGCGAAATCGTTCGGGCCGGCGCCGTCGTACGCAAAACGCGGATCGTCGCCGCGCGCGTGGGCCAGGTCGGCGATCGAAAGGTAGTAGTGGTTGCGGGCCATGTTGCCTCCGGCGGTGGGAACCGGTGCCTATCCAAGCACGACCGACGTGAAGGCCGACACCGCCGCCGCCAACTCACCGGCCGCCGCGGCCGGCGCCACCCCGTGCGGCAGCACGCCCAGGCACGGCGCCGGCAGCAGTTCGCGCAGCGTGGCCAGGTTTTCCTCCGGCGCGTCCATTGCCGGATCGACCCGATTGCCGACCCAGCCCAGCAGGTGACAGCCATCGGCCAGGATCGCGCGCGCGCTGAGCAGGGCATGGTTGAGGCAGCCCAGCCGCAGCCCGACCACCAGGATCACCGGCAATCGCCACTGCATCGCGATATCCGCCGCGAACAATCCCGGCGCCAGCGGCACCAGCCAGCCGCCCACGCCTTCGACCACCACGCGTTGATGGCCGGCGCTCAACCGATCGAACGCCGCACGCAGTGGCGCAAGAGAAATCTCCACGCCGTCGTGCGCCGCCGCCAGATGCGGCGACAGCGGATCGCGCAGCGCCACCGGGTTGATCAGCGCATACGGCAGGTTCGCGGCGCTGCCTGCCGCCTGCAGCGCGAGCGCGTCGTCGTTGCGCAGGCCATCGGCGGTTTCCACGCAGCCGCTGGCGACCGGCTTCATGCCGCAGGCGCTGTATCCCGCCGCGCGCAGCGCATGCAGCAGCGTGCACGCCGCATGGGTCTTGCCGATGCCGGTGTCGGTGCCGGCGATGAACACCGCGGCCGTCATGCCTGCGTGCTGCGCCGGCCGAAACGGTCCGCGACCGCTGCGCCTCGATGGTCTTCGCGCTGTCCAGCCAGGCTCACACTGCATTCTCGTCATGATCGCTCGGCGCATAATACGGGCTTTGCTGCAGGACACGCCGCATGTTCGAACTGAAAGCCCATACGTACGCCAGCAAGCGCGAGCACTACGCGGACCTGGTGCAGCAGGCGCGCGGCATCCTCGCCGGCGAGCGCGACCTGATCGCGAACGCGGCGAACTTCGGCGCGCTGATCTACCACAGCCTGCCCCAGCTCAACTGGGCCGGCTTCTACCTGTACGACGGCACCGAGTTGGTGGTCGGCCCGTTCCAGGGCAAGCCGGCGTGCATCCGCATTGCGCTCGGCCGCGGCGTCTGCGGCACCGCCGCGCAGACGCGCGAAACCCAGCTGGTGCGCGACGTCAATGCGTTCGCCGGGCACATCGCCTGCGACGCCGCCTCGCAATCGGAGATCGTGGTGCCGCTGATCAAACCCGACGGCAGCCTGCTCGGCGTGTGGGACGTGGACAGTCCGGTCACCGACCGCTTCGACGAAGATGACCGCGCCGGGATGGAGGCGCTGTGTGCGGTGTTCATGGCAGCCGTGCACGGCTGACTGCCCCGCCTCTGACCAGGCCGTTCGTGTCGCGCCCGCAGGAACTTCAGCGCTCGCGCGCCTGGTGCGCGCCTTCGCGCGGCTGCTGCAGCAAGGTCGCCACCGCCTGACGCGCCTCGTCCACGCCGGTGCCGGCGGAAGACGAGAAGATCTGCGCGGTGGCGTGCAGGCCTTCGGCGGCGAACTGCTTGCGCAGTGCCGCCAGCGCCTGGGTGGCCTGGCCGCGGGAGAGCTTGTCGGCCTTGGTCAGCAGCAGGTGGCAGGGCAGCTGGGTGGCGAAGCAGAACTCCAGCATCATCCGGTCGAATTCCTTCAGCGGATGGCGGATGTCCACGATCAGCACCAGTCCGCGCAGGCTGCGGCGCTGGTGCAGGTAGGCGTCGATCTCCAGCTTCCAGTGCTCGCGCATCTCCAGCGGCACCTTCGCGTAGCCGTAGCCGGGCAGGTCGATCAGGCGCAGATCCGGCGCTGACTCGCCGGCGGTTGCGGCAGGCGGTCGCTCCTGCGCACCCTGCGCCCGCGACACGGGTACATCCCTGTACGGCGGCAGGCTGAACGCGACCATCTGCTGGGTGCGGCCGGGGGTCTTGGAAGTGCGCGCCAACCCTTTGTGCCCGGTCAGCGCATTCAGCGCGCTGGACTTGCCGGCATTCGAGCGTCCGGCAAACGCCACCTCGGCGCCCTGATCGGCGGGAAGCTGGCTGATGCGGTGGGCGGCGAGCATGAATTGCGCGCCCTGAAGGGGATTTGCCATGGGGATGGTTTGACCAAGCTATGGTGGCGCAGGGATAATTCTGCGGTTTCTGCCTGTTGCAGGCCGCATGGCCGCAATCGCTGGCAGTGTTTGCAAGTCTCTCGGGAGTCAAGTGTATGAGTTTTCGGTCCGCTGGTTTTCGTCCCACGGTTCTCGGGTCTGCCCTGGCCCTTGTGCTGGCGCTGTCCGCCAGCGCCGTGATGGCACAAGACGCCAAGCCGGAGACTGCCACGCCAGCCGCCGCCAGCACCGCGGCAACACCCGCCAGCGCGGCCACTGCCCCGGCCGTTGCCACCGCCGCGGCGAAGCCCGGTGATGCCACCGCCGGCCAAGCCAAGGCCGCGGTCTGCGGCGCCTGCCACGGCATGGACGGCAATTCCGCCGATGCGCAGTACCCGAAGCTGGCCGGCCAGAGCGAGCAGTACATCGTGCGCCAGCTGACCGACTTCAAATCCGGCAAACGGCAGAACCCGATCATGATGGGCATGGCCGCGCCGCTGTCCACCCAGGACATGCACGACGTCGGCGCCTACTTCGCCAGCAAGACCGCGCTGCCCGGCGTAGCCGACCAGGCGCTGGTGGAGCACGGCCAGACGCTGTTCCGCCAGGGCGACGCCACGCGCGGCATCCCGGCCTGCATGGCCTGCCACAGCATCGACGGCCGCGGCAACCCGGGCGCGATGTATCCGCAGTTGACCAGCCAGCACGCGCAGTACATCGAGGCCACATTGAAGGCCTGGCACGATGGCACCACCTGGGGCGACGACGCCCACGCGCAGATCATGCCGGCGATCGCCAAGCAGCTGAGCGCCGACGACATCGCCGCCCTGGCCAGCTACATCGAAGGCCTGCACAGCGCCGACAGCCAGCCGGCCGCCACGCCCTGATCGAATCCGCGCCGACCGAAGTGTCGGCGCTGTCGTTTTGCGTTCCGCTTTTCGAGGTCTGCCATGTTGAAGCGTCTGCCGTTCCTGTGTGCCGCCCTGCTCGCGCTTGCCGCCTGCAGCCATGACAGCGACAGCGGCCGTGCCGCCCAGCAGGCTGCGCCTGCCGCCACCAGCAGCGCCGAAGCCGCGCCGGCCAGCCCGGCGACCAGCACCGCACCGGCAACGGCCGCCAGCGCAGCACCCGCCGCCACCGGCACGGTCGCCGCCGTGCCGGCCGCGACCACCCCCGCCGCACCCGCTCCGGCCGCAGCTGCAGCGCCGTTCGTCGACAACGGCAAGTGGGTCGAGGGCAAGAACTACTTCTTGATCGATCCGGCGCAGCCGACCAGCCATCCCGGCAAGATCGAGGTGACCGAGGTGTTCTCCTACGGTTGCCCGGCCTGCAACGGTTTCCATTCCACCGCCGACCAGATCGCCAAGAGCCTGCCGCCGAATGCGGTGATGAATTACCTAGCCGCCTCGTTCCGCCCGGACGAGAACTGGCCGATGTACCAGCGCGCGTTCTATGCGGCGCAGGCGCTGAACCTGGTCGACAAGACCCATGACGCGATGTTCGACGCGGTGTGGAAGAGCGGCGAGCTGTCCACCTACAACCTGAAAGCCAGCGGACTGAAGCCGCATTCGGCGTGGCCGACCATCGAGGACGCGGCGAAGTTCTACGCCAAGTACGGCGTCGACCCGAAGGAATTCGTTGGCGTCGCCAACTCGTTCACCGTCAACACCAAGATGAAGCGCGCCGACGACCTGATGAAGGCCTACGGGGTGGACAGCACGCCGACCATGATCGTCAACGGCAAGTACCGTTTCACGGCAAGCTCTGCCGGCGGCTACGCGCAGTCGATCGAGCTGACCCAGTGGCTGGTGGCCAAGGAAGCCGCCGGCAAGTAAGCCGCTTCGGTTAATCTGACCTGCACGGCGACCCACCGCCACCCGCGAAGAGAGACCCCATGTTCAAGCGATTCGCCCACCTGCGTGTGCTCACCCTGCTCGCCGGCCTGCTGCTGGCCAGCGCCTGCACCGCGCAATCCAGCACGGCGCCGTACACCGAAGGCAACGAGTACGTCACCCTGCCCGCCCCGCAGCAGCGCCTCAGCAGCGAGGGCAAGGTGGAGGTGGTCGAGGTGTTTTCCTACGGCTGCATCCACTGCGCGCAGTTCGCGCCGGCCGCCGAGAAGTTGCGCAAGCAGCTGCCCGCCGGCGTGGCGTTCAAGCTGCTGCCGGCGCCGTTCAGCGCCGAGTGGCTGCCGTTCGCGCGGGCCTACTACGCGGCGAAGCAGCTCGGCGTGGTCGAGCGCACCCACATGGCGTTGTTCGACGCCAAGTTCGCCCAGCACTTTCCGATCAACTCGATGGACGAACTCGCCGACTTCTACGCCCGCGAGGGCGTCGATCGCACCGAGTTCATGCGTATCGCCACGTCGCCCGAGGCCACCGCGAAGCTGAAGGAAGATCTCGCGCTGATCCAGAAGTGGCAGGTGGACGGCACCCCGACCATCGTGGTCAACGGCAAGTACCGCGTGGCCACGGTGCACTCGTACGACGAGATGGTCGCGGTGACGCAATGGCTGGTCAAGCGCGAACTGGCTGGCAAGTAAGCGTCGCCCGCGGCGTCCGGCAACACGGCTGGCGCACCATTCACGTCCGGTGGATCATGCTGGCCGCCGCATCCGGCGCGTGAGCATGATCCATGCATATGGACGCCGGCATCCCCTTCCCGTGTAGTGTGTTGCAATGACCCGCGCCGCCACCTCCCAAGCCGCCCCTGCCGAGCGCCGCCTGCGCCTGCTGAGCTGCAACATCCTGGCCGGCGCCAGCGTGCAGCGCTACCGCGAATACGTCACCCGCAGCATCAACGCGGTGTTGCCGGGGCGCAGCAAGATGGACAACCTCGACCGGCTCGCCGAGGTGCTGTCGCAGTTCGACGTGATCGGCCTGCAGGAGGCTGATGCCGGCAGCCTGCGCTCGGGCTTCCTCAACCAGACCCGCTACCTCGCCGAGACCGCCGGCCTGCCGTTCTGGAGCCACCAGCCGAATCGGGCGATGGCCAAGCTGGCGCACTCGGCGAACGGCCTGATCAGCCGGCTGGAGCCGCACTCGGTGCTGGACTACCCGCTGCCCAGCCGGATCCCCGGCCGCGGCGCGCTGCTGGCCCAGTTCGGCGAAGGCGACAACGCGCTGGCGGTGATGATCGCCCACCTGTCGCTGAGCGCACCGGCGCGCACGCGCCAGCTCGGCTTCATCGCGGAGCTGCTGCAGGATTTCCCGCACGCCGTGCTGATGGGCGACCTCAACACCGAACCGGGCAGCGCCGAGATGCAGCAATTGTTCGCCAAGTCCACCCTGCAGCCGCCGGCACAGGCGACGCCGACTTTCCCCAGCTGGAAACCGCGGCGCGCGCTGGACCACATCCTCACCTCGCCGGCGATCCAGCTGGAGAAGACCTGGGCGCTGCCGCAGGCGTTCTCCGACCACCTGCCGCTGGCGGCGGAGATCCGGCTGCCGGCGCACGTCGGCGGCAAGGCCGCGCCGAGGCACCGGCGATGACCTCGACGACCTGGCAACGGGCGTGGCCGTGGCTGCTGTTGCTGCTGGTGGCGCTGCTCGCGGCGTACCTGCGCTACGGCGTGATCGAACCCGCCACGATGGCGCAGCAGTGCGGCGGCGGCCATGCACCGTGGTGGTGCCGTTGGCGGCAGTGGCTGGTGCTGGGTTTCCTGTACGACGTCTACGGCATCGCGGCGCTGCTGGCGACCGCGCTGGCGCTGCTGTGGAAACGCGCCTGGCTGGCCTGGCTGGCCGCCGCGCTCGGCATCATCGCGCTGCAGCTGTACTGTTTCGAGAGCGGCGCGCTGGCCGTGCTGGTCGGCTGCCTACGCCTGCTGCGGTTGCAGGCGACGCGCGCGCTGCCAGTCGACCAGCACCGGCACGGCCAGCAGCAGGTTCATTCCCAGCCATAGCCATGCCACCGCGCTGAGCCCGGCCTCCTGCACCAGCACGGCCGCCGCCAGCAGCGGCAGCCAGCTCGCGAGAAAGCGCTCATCCAGCCATGGCATCGCCGCTGCGCGCCGGTCGCCCAGCCAGCCGAACAGCGCATAGCCGACGCACGGCAGCAGGAACAGGCCCAGCGGGAAATCCCGGTAGCGGCCATCGACCACCAGCAACAGCCCGTAGAACGCCAGCCCGAACAGCCAGCCTAGCCGCAGCCAGCGTGGCGGCGCGGCCGGCGCGACCACGCCGGCCAGTCGTGCGGCGATCCAGCGCGCCAACGGCAGTGCGGTGAGCAAAGCCAGCGCGCAGGCGGCGAACGACACCGCCCACTCCCAGCCGTCGCGGCAGGCGTACAGCATCTGCCGGTACTGCCAGGCCAACGCGCAGCCGCTGGCCGCACCGGCCAGCGCGAGCGCGCCCCAGCCGCGCCCGCCATGCCAGCGTCGCCGCCATGCGCCGATCAATGCGAACAGCACGGTACCGGCGGCGCCCGCGAGCCAGCCGGCCCACCAGCGCGGTTCCTCGGTCACCGGGCCCTGCATCGCGAACTTCGGCCGCGCCTGCACGTCGAAGATCCCCCAGTAGCCGCCCACGGTGCCTTCCTGCGCACGCTTCCACGGCTGGTCGAATGCCTCGATCACGTTGTACGGCATGTGCACGGTGGCCGCGTAGCGCAGGAATTCGCGCAGGTAGCGCGCCTCGTTGACCACGCTGGCGCTGGCCGTCTGGCGCGGCCGCCCGGCGCTGGGCCAGCCGGTCTCGCCGATCATGACGCGCCGGCCGGGAAACGCCTGCTGCACCTGCGCGTATACCGCCGCCACGTGCTGCACGGCGCGTTCGGGCGGCACCGGCTGGTCCTCCCAGTACGGCAGGATGTGGATGGTGAGGTAATCCACCGAGCCGGCCAGCTCGGGATGGCGCAGCCAGAACTCCCACACGTCGGCATACGTCACCGGCACGTGGACCGCCGCGCGCACCTGGCGCAGATAGCCGGCCAGTTGCGCCGACGACAGATCGCCGCGCAGCAGCACCTCGTTGCCCACGATCACCCCGCGCAAAACCTGCGGATACTTGTTCGCGGTCGCGATGCCCAGCTCGACCTGCTGCGCATTCGACTTCGCGTCGCCGCCCAGCCAGATGCCCAGCAGCACCTTCATGCCGTAGCGCTCGGCGATACGGGGCACCGCGCTGAGTCCTTGTCCCTGCGAGTACGTGCGTACGCAGTCGAAGCGCTGCGACAACGCGCGCAGATCCGCGTCGATGCGCTCGGGGCTGATATAGGCATTCACGTCCAGCGGCGTCTCGCCGGCCAGCCGGAACGGCGCATACGAGACGCAGGCGATCCGTGCCGACGGCGCATCCGGCAACACCACCGGCCGGCCGATCGCCCACCACCAGGTCGCCCCGGCCAACGCCGCCAGCAGCAACGCCAGCCACGCCGGCCAGACGCGACGAAAAACAGGCGAAGCTGCTGGCGACATGCCGATCCCGTGAATGTGTGGAGACGAAGCGCGTCAGCTTAGCAGGCGCATCGCCGCGCACTCACCGAATCGCGACAAGCCGGCCGGGTGCATCGACTACACTGCCAGTGATCCATTGCAGGAGTTCCCATGTCTGTTTCCGCTTCATCGCGGCGTGTTCCGCTGGCCTGGCTGTTGCTGGCCGCCGGCTGGCTGCTGGCCAGTGCGATGGCGTACGCCGCCGAACCCGACGCCGCCCAGCGCGCCGCCTTCAAGCAGGCGTATGCCGCCGCCCAGCAAGGCGACGACGGCTGGCGACCGCTGGCCAGCGGCCTGCGCGACTACCCGCTGTATCCGTACCTGCAGGCAGCGGCGCTGCAACACGACATCCAGCAGATCGACCGCGCCAGCGTGGAGTCGTACCTCGCGCAATACCCGGACTGGATCCCCGCCGCCGACCTGCGCCGCGCGTTCCTGCGGGAGCTGGCGCGCCGGCAGGACTGGGGCACCTTCCTCGCGCTGTACCAGCCCGGCCTCGGCGACACGCTGGCCTGCGACGCCTTGCAGGCGCGCCTGGCCGGCGGCGGCACACTGGATTTCGAGCGGGACCTGGCCGGCCTGTGGGCCAAGCCGAACTTGCCCGACGCCTGCGACCCGGTGCTCGCCGCCGCGCACGACCAGGGCCTGCTGACCGATGCGCGCCTGTGGACGCGGATCGACCGTGCCGCCGATGCCGGCCAGGCCGGCACCATCGCCAACCTCACCGGTTGGCTGCCGACGGCCGAACGTGCCACCGCGCAGCAACTCGTACTGGCGCTGCGCGACCCGACCGCGGCGCTGGCGGCCGCCTCCGACTGGCCCGACGGCACGCGCCAGCGGCAGGCCGCCACGCTGGCGCTGATCCGGCTGGCCCGGCGCCAGGCCAGCAGCGCCGATACGGCCTGGCAGAAACTGCAATCGCGCTTCCGTTTCAGCGAAGCGCAGCGCAACCGGATCCTGCAGACCCTGGCGCTGTACCACGCCACCGATTTCGATGACGGCGCCCTGGCCCGGCTGATCGCCCTGCCCGCCGCCGCGCAGACCGACGGCACCCGCGAATGGCGGGTGCGCGTGGCGCTGGCGCAGCAGGACTGGAGCGCGGTAGTGGCCGGCCTCGACGCGATGCCCGCCAGCCAGCGGCAGGACGGCGAATGGCAGTATTTCCGCGCCCGTGCGCTGGCCGCGCTGGGCCATGACGACGAGGCCCACCAGCTGTTCGAGGCCCAGGCCGACAAACCCACCTTCTTCGGCTTCCTGTCCGCCGACCGGCTCGACCAGCCGTACGCAATCTGCCCGCTGACCCTGGCCGACGACCCGCAGCGTGAACAGGTCCTGCTGGCCAACCCCGGCTTGGTGCGCGCGTTCGAGCTCTACGCGGTGGACCTGCCGAAGCTGGCCCGGCGTGAATGGACGCGCGCCTTGCAGGATGCCGACCCGGCCACTCAACGAATGGCCGCCGACATGGCCAACCGCCGCGGCTGGTACGACCGCGCCGTGTTCACCATGAGCAGCGGCGACGCCCTGCGGCTGTACGACCTGCGCTTCCCGCTGGCCAGCCAGGATGGCCTGGTGCCGCAGGCCGAACAGGCCGGGATCGAGCCGGCCTGGGCCTACGGCATCCTGCGCGCGGAAAGCGCCTGGATGAGCGATGCGCAATCCAGCGCCGACGCGCGCGGCCTGATGCAGCTGGTGCCGGCCACCGCCGCGCTGGTCGCGAAGCGCAACGGGTTCGACTGGGGCGGTGGCGACACGCTGTACGACCCGGTCACCAATATCGCGCTGGGCACGCGCTACCTGGCGCAGATGGCCGCGCGTTTCAACGGTTCGCCGTGGCTGGCCAGCGCCGCCTACAACGCCGGGCCGAACAAGGTCGACCAATGGCTGGCCGCGCGCGGCACGCTGACGCCGGACCTGTTCGTCGCCACCATCCCGTACAAGGAAACCCGCGAGTACGTGGCGCGGGTGATGGCGTTCAGCGTGATCTACGATTGGCGCTTGAGCGGCGACACGGTGGTGCCCCTGGCCAACCGCATGGGTCCGATCGGCCAGCCGTACGCACTGCCGACCGCCGCGACGGCGCGCCGTGCGGTCGCCTGTCCCACCGCCGAGGCGACGCCGGCCGTCGCCGGCAGCGTCTCGCCCTGAGACCGATTTACCGAGGTATTGATTCCATGGCCGCAAAGCAACTCGTCATCCTCGGCGGCACCGGTTTCGTCGGCAGCCATCTGGTGCCGCGCCTGGCCGCCGACGGCCACCAGATCGTGCTGCTCAGCCGCAACCGCGAACAGCACCGCGAACTCGGCGTGCTGCCCACGGTGAGCGTGCGCAGCGCCGACATCTACGATGACGAGGTGCTGCGCCGGCACCTGGCCGGCGCCGACGCGGTGATCAACCTGGTCGGCATCCTCAACCCGCGTGGCCGGCACAGCTTCCAGCGCGCGCACGTGGAACTGGCGCGCCGGCTGATCGCCGCCTGCCACGCCAGCGGCGTGGGTCGCCTATACCAGATGAGCTCGCTGAAGGCGGGCCAGGGCCTGTCGCAATACCTGAAAACCCGCGGCGAGGCCGAGGCACTGGTGAAGGCGTCCGCGCTGGACTGGACGATCTACCAGCCCAGCGTGATCTTCGGCCCCGGCGACGGCCTGGTCAGCCGCTTCGCCAAGCTGCTGCGACAGATGCCGGCGCTACCGCTGGCACGCGCGCAGGCGCGCATGGCGCCCACCTGGGTCGGCGACGTGGCCGAGGCGATCGCCCGTTGCGTCGATCACCCGATGCTGGGCCAGCGGCGCAGCTTCGAGCTGTACGGCCCCGAGGTGCTCACGCTGGGCGAGATCGTGCGCAAGATCCGCGCCGCGGCCGGCCTGCGCACGCCGATCATCGCGCTGCCCGACAGCCTCGGCCGGCTGCAGGCGCAGTTCGCCGAGCTGCTGCCCGGCAAGCCTTTTTCGCTGGACAACTTCCGCTCGCTGCGCACCGACTCGGTCGGCAAGCTCGACGGCTACGCCGCGCTCGGCATCGTGCCGCAACCGTTCACGCCATGGTTGCCGGTGCTGCTCGGCCAGCCGTCGCGGCACCGCCGGCTGGCCGCTCAGCGTTCGCCGCGACGCTGAACGCTGCGCGCCGCGCCGATCAACGAACGCCCAGCAACAGCCGCAAGCGATCCAGCTCGGTGCCGTAGCGCGCGGCCAGCGCCGGCTCGCGCAGCCAGGGCTGGCGCGTGCGCAGTGCCGTGCGCGCCTGCGTCGGTTCGTGCCGGAATCCCAGGCAGGCCGGGTCGGCTTCAAGCCCGCAGAACGCCAGCAGCCGGCGCACCTGGGTTTCGGGATCGGCCAGCAAGGCCTCGTACTCGAGTTCGAGGAAACGCTGCGGGAACAGCTGCTGCCAATGCCGGCCGAGCCGCTCGTGGTCGCGCCAGTAGCTGGCGATGTCGTCCAGGTCGTAGCTGAAGTCGTGGCCGCTGGCGAACAGCTGCCGGTAACAGGCGAAACAGGTTTCCAGGGCGTCGCGCCGGCAGTGCACCACCCGCGCGCCGGGCAGCATCGCCAGCGCCACGCCCACCACGCGCCAGTTCAACCGGTTCGCGTCGATGAAGCGCGGCAGGCCGCGGCGCCAATGCCCGGTCCGCGCCAGGTAGTCCTGGCCCAGGCGCGCCCAATCCGCCGGCGTGGCCGAGCCGACCCACTGCAACAGCGGCTGTCCGCGCCGGGCCGATTCGTCGCCGATCACCCGCTGCAGGTCGGGCGACTCGTCGACGCCGCCCACGTACGGGTGCGCGGCAAGAATCTGCCGGGTCAAGCCGGCACCGGCGTGCGGCAGCGCCATGAGGAAGATCACCTGCTCGCCCAACGCGGCATCCGCGGCACCGGCCAACGGTTCGGCGAACGCCGCGAGCATGGCGTCGGCGCGTGCCCGCATGCCCGCCGCGTTCCAGTTCAGCTGCCGGCGCCGCCATGCGTTGGCCTTGCGCAGGGCGCGGAAGGCCGCGTGATAGTCGGCCTGGTCTTCCAGCGCACGCGCCAGCGCGAAGCCGAGCCGGATGCGCGCCAGCGGCGCCGGCTGCGGCATCTGCAAGGCACGCTGCAACTGGGCCACGTCGTCCTTGCCGAAGCGTTCGGTGTCCAGCCCGGCCAGGCCGCTCCAGGCTTCCGGATGACCGGACTGTCGCCGCAGCACCTCGCGATAGTTCGCGGCCGCCGGGGCCTCGGCGCCGAGGCCGGTCTGCGCCGAGGCCAGCACCAGCCGCGCCGCGAGATGGTCCGGATCGATATCGAGCGCGCGGTGCAGTGCGGTGATTGCTCCGGCCGGCCGGCCCTGCAACTGGAACATCCGGCCCAGGTTGAACCACGCCGGCGCGAAGTCGGGCGCCAGTTCGCAAGCCCGCTGCAGCGCCGACAAGGCCGCCTCGTTCTCGCCCTGGGACTGCAGCGCAACGCCCAGGCTGATGTGCGCCAGGGCGTCGCGCGGATCCTTCGCCAACGCCCGGCGCAGGATCGCCACCGCCTGCGCGTAGTTCCCGTGCAACTGCTGCAGCTGGCCGGAGAGGCGCAGCGCTTCCACGCCATCGGGCGCCAGCGCCAGCGCCAGCACCGCGGCCAGTGCCGCCTCGGCACGAACCAGTTCGCCGTCGGCCATCGCGCCGCTGGCTTCGTCGAGCAAGCGCACCGCCTCCGGCGACAGACCCGCGGCACGGTCCCGCAGCAGCGGATGAATCTGGCTTGCCCCCATCGTCGGATCCCGGTTTGCCCCTGTTACAGCTTGCCAGCTTACGCGAGGGGGTCGGCGCCAGGAAGCGCCGCCCTTGTTTCTCGGACAGCCTGTGCGTCATGTTCGCGCCCTGGGAAACGAACGCATCAGCGCATCGGTCGAGAAAGCGAATGCGACTCCGCTAACCCCGGCGACGAAATGGCGGCCACTTTTGTCATTATTCTTCGTTCGTCCAGGAACCGTTGATCATGACAACAGGCCCAGCCCCTCCACCCGTGCAAAGACACGCCGTCGACCTGCCACCGGCGACCGCCCAACTGCTCGCGGAAGCGAGCAGGGCACTGGGCCGCGGCCAGGTTGAGTTCGCCGAACCGTTGCTGGCCAAGGCGCTGGCGCTGGCGCCGGACTGCACGGAAGCCCACCGACTGATGGGGATCGCCGCCCTGATGGGCAACAACCAGCCAAAAGCCATCGACCATCTGCAACGCGCGCTCGCCACCTGCCCGGACGATTCCACACTCAACATGAATCTGGGCAGCGCCCTGATCGAAACCGGCGAGATCGATGCGGGCCTGGCATACCTGCAACGCGCCTGCGAGCTGGCTCCCGCGTCGGCCTCGACCTGGTTCAACTACGGCAAGGGGCTCCAGTTTTCCGCCCGCCTGGAACCAGCGCGCGCCGCCCTGCAGCGGGCGGTGACCATGGAGCCGGGCTATATCCCGGCACGCAATGCCTTGGCGACCGTACTGTCCAGCCTGGGTGGCACGTCCGCTGCCGTGGCAATGAACCGCGAGACCTTGCGGCAGCGACCCGACTGCGCGACAGCATGGTTTGCCCTGGCCAACTTGAAGGTCGAGCCCTTCAGCAAGAACGACATCCTGCAGCTGCAAAGCGAGCTAGCCCGGCCCGACATATCGGACGACTCGCGCCTGCTGCTCGGATTCACCCTCGCCCAGGCGATGGAGGACCAGGGCGACTATGCGGCGGCGTTCGATGTCCTGGGCGAAGCCAATGCCCTGAAGCGACGCAACCTCTACTGGGATCGCCACGAGGAACACGCCCGCGTGGACGCCATCGCGAAGGCCTTCGCGCATCCCTTGCCCGCACCGCTGGACGCCACCCTGGGCAAGGAGGTCATCTTCGTCGTGTGCCTGCCGCGTTCCGGTTCCACGCTGACCGAGCAGATTCTCGCCTCGCATCCGCAGGTCGAGGGTGCCGATGAAATCCTGACTCTGCCGCAACTCCTCAACGAGGAATCCGCCCGTCGCGGACAGCCATTTCCGCAATGGGTCCCGGCGGCAACCGCCCAGGACTGGCAACGGCTGGGTAACGAATACCTGGCCCGCACCCGACGCTGGCAGCAGCATCACCTGCGTTTCACCGACAAGAACGTGGACAACTGGGCGTTCGTGGGCGCCGCACTGGCGATGTTGCCGGGCGCCCGCGTGGTGAATTCACGCCGGGATCCGTTGGAAACCTGTTTCGCCTGGTATCGCCAGCTGTTCGGCAACCAGTCCGTCCACTACAGCTACGACCTGGACGACATTGCGGATTACTACGCCGGCTATGCGCGCTTGAGCAGGCTCTGGCGGCAGCGATTCCCGCAGCAGTACTTCGATCACGAGTACGAAGCACTGCAAACCGACCCCGAGGCGCAGATCCGTCGTCTGCTGAGCTTCTGCGGGCTTCCATTCGATCCCGCCTGCCTTGCCTTCCATCAGTCGTCCCGCCCCGTGCTCACCATCAGCGCGGCCCAGGTTCGACAACCTTTACGGCGGGATACCGCGCGCAGCGCGCGCTACGGCGAAAAGCTCGATCCGCTGCGCGCGAGGCTCCGCGCAATCGGTGAAGAGGAAAGGTAAAAGGGAGGAAGGAAGTCGAGTCGAGCCGGCCGGAGTCGAGCCCATGGGACACGAAATCCACGCATGCGTACTGGGCCGCGGGGCGATCGCCGTACTGGCCTGGGCCTGCATGGGCGCGAGCCCTGTCACCGGAGTGAGCGGGACAGTGCGCATGTCACCCGCCGGCCCCGGGCCGCAGCGGGCCGGCGAGCCGGGCGCGGCCCCCTATCGAGGAGCGGCGGTGCAGCTGCGCGACGCCCGCGGAAGCGTCGTGGCGCGCGCGACCACCGACGAACAGGGACAGTTCACGCTGGCCGTGCCGGCCGGCACGTACGAGGTCCGGGTGGATGTCCGGAACGCCGCGTGGCCGCGTTGCGAAGCGGTCGAAGCCACGGTCCATGCCAACCGGATCGCCCGCGTGGCCATCGTCTGCGATTCCGGGATGCGGTAGACCTCGGTGACGAAATGGTGGCAACCGCATGGCAGAATCCCCGCATGCACATCTATCTGGTCGGCGGCGCGGTCCGCGACAAACTGTTGAACCGCCCGGTGGTCGACCACGACCACGTGGTGGTCGGCGCGTTGCCGGAGGAGTTGCTGGCGCTGGGTTACAAGCAGGTGGGCAAGGATTTCCCGGTGTTCCTGCATCCCGAGACCGGCGAGGAGTACGCGCTGGCGCGCACCGAGCGCAAGAGCGGGCGCGGCTACCACGGCTTCGTGTTCCAGGCCGATCCGACGATCACGCTGGAGCAGGACCTGGCCCGCCGCGACCTCACCATCAACGCCATCGCCGAGGACGAGCACGGCGCGCTGACCGACCCGTTCGGCGGCGTGCGCGATATCGAGGCGCGCGTGCTGCGCCACGTGTCGCCGGCGTTCGTCGAGGACCCGGTGCGGGTGCTGCGGGTGGCGCGCTTTGCCGCGCGCTTCGCGCCGCTGGGTTTCACGGTGGCCGACGAGACGATGGCGCTGATGCGGCGGATGGTGGCCGACGGCGAGGTCGACCACCTGGTGCCGGAACGCGTGTGGGCGGAAACACGCAAGGCGCTGGCCGAGCCGCAGCCGTCGGCCTTCCTGCGCGTGCTGCGCGAGTGCGGCGCGCTGGCCGTGCTGTTTCCCGAAATCAACGCGCTGTACGGCGTGCCGCAGCGCGCGGAGTTCCACCCGGAGATCGACACCGGCGTGCACGTGGAGATGGTGCTGGACGCGGCGGCGCAGCTCGCGCCGGGCAACGACGTGGTGGGCTTCTGCGCGCTGACCCACGACCTCGGCAAGGCGCTGACTCCCGCCGATGAATTGCCGCGTCACGTGGGTCACGAGCATCGCGGCGTGGCGCCATTGCGCGCGCTGGCGGCGCGGCTGAAGGTGCCGACCGAACACGCGGCGCTGGCCGAGCTGGTCTGCCGCGAGCACCTGAACGCGCACCGCGCGTTCGAGCTGAAGCCGGCCACCGTGCTGAAGCTGCTGGGCGCACTGGATGCCTTGCGCCGGCCGGCGCGGCTGGAGCTTTTCCTGGCGGCCTGCGAGGCGGACAAGCGCGGCCGGCGCGGCCACGAGCACGACGCTTATCCGCAGGCGGATTACCTGCGCGCGGCACGCGCCGCCGCCGCCGCGGTCGAGTCCGCCGACTTCGTCGCCCGTGGCCTGGCCGGCCCGGCGATCGGCCAGGCGATGGAAACGGCGCGGGTGCACGCCATCGCCGCGTTGAAAACTAATCCTTCGCCAAGCTGATCCGCGGTATAAAGCCCGGATGACCGCCGCCCGTCGCGGGCATCCGATCACTTCCTGCTGGAGTTGCCCGTGTCGAGCGCATTCACCCCGACCTCTCCCCTGCGCCAGCGGTTCCGTCCGCTGCTGTGGCTGGCGATCACCTACCTGGCGATCTCGTTCGCCACCCGCGTGGTGCTGCTGGTGATGTCCGGCGGCGAGGTGCCGCACACGCCGCTGAACCTGCTGTACGCGTTCGGCGTGGGGCTGGGTTACGACCTGGTCACCTACATCTACGTGGCGTGGCCGCTGGTGCTGTTCCTGTGGCTGGTGCCGACGCGGCGCGCCGCGGTGTCCGGGCTGGGCCAGTGGCTGCTCTACGTGATCGCGCTGGCGCTGCTGTACGCGCTGTGCCTGGGCGTGCTGTACCTGCACTACCGCGCCCACCTGGGCATGACCTGGCCGCTGGTGCTGCTGTTCCTGCTGGCGCTGCCGCTGCCGGGCTTCGCCTATGTCTCGCGCACCGGCCAGTGGGTGCTGTACGGGCTGGCGCTGGTGCTGCTGTACGGACTGCTGTTCGTGGCGGCGTCCGAGCTGGTGTTCTGGAACGAGTTCAGCGTGCGCTTCAACTTCATCGCGGTGGACTACCTCGTCTACACCAACGAGGTGATCGGCAATATCCGCGAGTCCTATCCGATCGGCCGCTGGCTGGCCCTGCTGGCGGCGGTCGCGCTGGTGCTGTTCGCGCTCGGCCGGCGCGCCCTGCGCGTGCGCGACGACGGCAGCCGCTTCTGGCAGCGCGGCAAGGTGGCGCTGCTGTGGCTGGTGCTGACGGTCATTTCGGTCGCCGCGGTGAATGGCGGCATGAAGGACCGCACCGGCAACAACTACGTCAACGAGCTGGCCGGCAACGGCATCTACCAGTTCTTCAACGCGTTCCGCAGCAGCCACCTCGACTACGCGAAGTTCTACCGCACGCTGCCGGACGACGAAGCGTTCCGCCGCGTGCGCGCGATGCTGAAGACGCCGGACGCGACCTACCTCAGCGACGACCCGCACGACCTCACCCGCGCGATCCGCCGGGTCGGTCCGGAGAAGCGGCTCAACGTGGTGCTGATCAGCGTGGAGAGCCTGTCCGGCGACTACCTGGGCACGTTCGGCAACCCGGACCACATCACGCCGTACCTCGATTCGCTGGTCGGCCAGAGCCTGTTCTTCGACAACCTGTACGCGAACGGCACGCGCACCGTGCGCGGGCTGGAAGCGCTGTCGCTGTCGGTGCCGCCCACGCCCGGCGACTCGCTGCTGAAGGAGCACAACAACGAGAACCTGTTCTCGCTGGCCGGCATCTTCAACGACCGCGGCTACCAGTCGGACTTCGTCTACGGCGGCTACGGCGAGTTCGACAACATGAACTATTTCTTCAGCCACAACGGCTATCGCGCGGTCGACCGGCGCGACATCCCGAAGACCGCCACGATCCACAGCGAAAACGTGTGGGGCGTGGCCGACGAGGACCTGTACACGCTGGCGCTGGGCCAGATGGACCAGATCCACGCCGAAGGAAAACCCTTTTTCCTGCACATCATGACCACCTCCAACCACCGGCCGTTCACTTTCCCGGAAGGCCGCGTGAAGCAGGCCAACGGCACCCGCCAGGGCGCGGTGGCATATACCGACTGGTCGATCGGCGATTTCATCAGGCGCGCGCGCGCGAAGTCGTATTTCGACGACACCGTGTTCGTGATCACCGCCGACCACTGCGCCTCCAGCGCGGGCAAGACCAGTGTGCCGGTGAACCGCTACCACGTGCCGCTGTGGATCTACGCGCCGAAGCACATCCCGCCGCAGCGCGTGGACCGCCTGATGGGCCAGGTCGACATCGCGCCGACCCTGCTCGGCCTGCTCAACTTCAGCTACCGCTCGCGCTTCTTCGGCTACGACCTGTTCCAGCTGGAACCGGGCCGCGAACGCGCCTTCCCGGCCACCTACGAGAAGCTCGGCTACCTGCACGACGACGTGCTCACCGTGCTGGAGCCGCAGCGCAAGCTGGAGCAGATGAAGCCGGACTACGCCAGCGGCGACGCGGTTCCGCTGGTGCCGCAGAACGAAGAGCAGATCGACCAGGCGGTGGCCTACTACCAGGTCGCCAGCGAGCTGTTCAAGCGCGGCCAGCTGGCACGCCGTCCAGCCGATGCGACGCCGGTGGAGCCGTTGCCGGCCGAACCCGCCGCGGCACCCGCGCCGGCCAGCTCGGTACCTGCACCAGCCGGCTCGACGGCGCTGCCGGCCACGGCCGGCTCAGCCCCCGCGCCGACGCACTGAACGCGCTTCCACGCTCGCCAGCACGCTGGCGAGCGAGGTGCGCAGCAGCAGCAGCGCGATGACGATGCCGGCGCCGTCGGCGAGCACGTCCAGCGCATCGGCGTCGCGCGGCGGGTTCAGCCACTGCGCGAACTCGATGAAGACGCCGAACGCCAGGCAGCACAGCGCGGCCCAGCCGCGCGCGCGGCGCGCGCGGTAGACGTTGCCCCACCAGCCCATTAGGCAGGTGAAGGTGGTGGCATGCAGCAGCTTGTCGCCGTAGGGGAAATCCAGCGCGATGCCGGGGTCCGGACTCAGCGCCATCCACAAGACCCACAGCATGATCGCGCCGCCCAGCGCGACCCAGGCGCGATGCCAGCGCAGCCGTCCGGACGTCCGAACCGTTTCGCGCCCGGTCAAAGCCGCCCGCCCTGGTCGGCGGCGAGCAGCTCGGCCGGCAGCGGCAGCACATCGAGGCCGCGCGCCAACAGCATCGCCTGGAAACGCTCGCCCATCTGCTCGGGCAGCATCAGCCGCTTCGCCTGCTGCGCCAGCCGGTAGCGGCCGTGCTCGTCGGCGATCGCCGCGTGCTCGCGCTCGAACACGTCCTGCAACCCCGCGCCGATCAGGAACTGCGCCTGCGGCAGGTAGCCCGCCACGCCGAAGCCGGCGCTGTTGCCGGCCTCGGCCAGCGCGGTGAAGTCGACCGAGGCGGTGAGGTCGTTCATGCCCGGCAGGTACAGCGGATCGTTGTGCGCGTGGTGGCGGTAGTGCGCCATCAAGGTGCCGTCGTCGCGCTCGGGCAGGTAGTACTCGCGGCGCACGTAGCCGTAGTCGATGAACAGCATCAGCCCGGCGAGCAGCGAACCGGCGACCGCCTGGATCCAGTACGGCAGCTGCGGCAGGATTTCCGAGCGGTAGCCGTCGACAAAGTCGACGCCGAGGTCGCGCTCGACATGGCGCACGGCGGCGGACACCAGCGCATCGGCCGGGCGGTCGACGCGCATCAGGCGGCCTTCGCCATCGAGCGCCACGTTCTCCTCGTACACCTCGCCCTGGCGCATCGCGAAGCGCGTGGCCGGCAGCGCGTCGATCACCTCGTTGGCGAACAGCACGCCGCGCCAGTCCTGTTCGGGCGGGCGATCCAGCCATTGCACGCGGGCGTTGAGCTCGGCCGGCAGGTGCGCCAGCAGGCGTTCGCGCTGGCGCTCGCGCAGGTCGGCGCTGGGTTCCAGGATCAGGTACCGCCGCGGCAGCGTGCCGCTGGCGGCCAGCGCCTTCAGTGCGGCCTCGGCGAACGCGCCGCTGCCGCCGCCCAGTTCGAGGAAGTCCGCCTCGCCGCCGAGCATCGCCAGCACCGGCTGCACCGCGTTGACCACGCAGCCGGCGAACAGGCCGCCCAGCTCCGGCGCGGTGACGAAGTCGCCGGCCGCGCCGAACTTGGTGCGGCCGGCGCTGTAGTAGCCCAGCCCCGGCGCGTACAGGCAGCGCTCCATGTACTGCGAGAACGGCATCGGCCCATGCGAGGCGATCTGTTCGCGCAGCAATTGCAGCAGGCGGTCGGAATGGACACGCTCGTCGGCGCTGGGTTCGGGGAGGCGGGAGGGCATGGCGGTTGCCGATCATCAGAACGCGGCAAGCATAGCGGATGCCTTCGCCACCAGGCCCGGACGGGATCGGCGCGATGGCCGCCGGCAGCGCGCGGCCGCCGCGGCCGGCGCCGACAGCTCAGCCGGGCATCCACGCCACGAGCAGCGCGGCGGCGTAAAGGCCCACGCCGAAAACGGCATGGTTCAGCACGCTGCGCAAGCGCACCCGGTTCGGCGCCGGCATGTTCGAAGCAGCAAACCCGGCACCCATGCAGGGCTGCATCAGCAGGAACGGAAAGGCCACCGTGGCCAGCCCGAACAGCAGCGCCGGCACCAGTGTCGGTTGCCGTGTCCATGCGACTCCCGCGATGGCGATCAGCACGGCCGCGTAAACGATGCCGATCGCGTAGTGGGCGATCCAGCCGATGGCCAGTTCGCCGCGCACCGGCGCGGCCCGGGCCATGCTCCGGTGCGCGAAGCGGCCACCCGGCATGTGCCCGAACCAGCGGCCCACCATGCGCCAGTCCGGCGGTGGGACGCCGAACGCGTACTTCAGCAGGCGTGCCCAGAGGTCGGTCGCGAGCGTGGCGCCGCTACCGATCAGTACCGCGCGTGCGGCCAGCTCCCATCCCTCGGACATGCACAGCTACCTCATCTTCATGATGATGATGAAGCCCGGTGGACCGGGCCGCGATCAGAAGTCCTTCTGCAGGCTCAGGTACACGCCGCGGCGCGGGCCGAACTGCGGCGCGCCGACGCCGATGCCGCTGCCGTCGCGCAACTCGTAGGTGCGGTCCAGCACGTTGAGCACGGCCAGCTGGGTGTGCAGCTGGCCGAAGCGTTCGAACGCGAAGTCGTGCGACAGGTTGAGGTTCAACTGGAAGTACGCCGGCAGCGAGGCGCCGTTCGGCACGTTGCCGTCCTTGCGCAGGCCGCTGCCGAACAGGTAGTCGGCGCCGACCTTGGTGCTGTCGTTCAACGCGACGTTGATGCCGCCGGACGACGTCAGTTTCTGGTCGTGGTCGAGGAAGATCCAGTGGTTGTTGACGTAGGCCAGGTCGTCGGGCGCGAAGTTGTACTGGCTGGTGATGATGCGCTTGCCGATCGCCTTGCCGAGCGACGCGTTGAAGTAGGCGGACAGCGGCCCCTGCTCGTAGTTGACGGTGAACTCCAGGCCCTTCACCCGGCCCGCAGCGTAGTTGAAGGTGGAGTAGACCAGGGCGGAACCGAACTGGCCTTCGTCCTGCAGGCGCTGCACCTTGCGGTAGTAGGCGTCCACGCCAACGGTCCAGGCCGAGCCGAGGTTCTGCGAGATGCCGGCATCGAAGTAGTCCGAGCGCTCGGCCAGCGGCGTGTTGTTGCCCATGTCCGCCACGGCGTTGGTGGTGCCGTCGAACTTGGCGATGTTCGAGCTGGCGATCATCTCGGTGGCCGGCGGGGTGAAGTAGCGCGAGTAGCCGGCGTGCACGGTGGTGCTGCCGGTGGCCTGCCAGACCAGGCCAAGGCGCGGGCTCAGCTGGCTTTCGGTGCGCGCCAGCTGGTAGCGGTCGCCGCGCAAGCCGTAGTTCAGCGTCCACTTGTCGCCGATGCTCCACTCGTCCTGCACGTAGGCCGACCAGGTTTTCGCGGTGAGACGGCTGTTGTCGAGGATGTTGATCGGCGTGATGCCGGCCTGGTTGCCGTCGGCGTCGGCCGGGAACACCCACGCGTCGTTGCCGCTGACCGCGCGCTCGAAGCTGCCGTAGATGCCGTAGCGCAGCGTGTGCCGGCCGCCCATCGGCATGGCGAAGTCGGCCTGCAGGGTGCTGGCGCGATTGCTGCGGGTGACGTCGGAGGCGACGCCGTTGAACATCAGCTCGCCGATCCGGTCCGGCGCATAGGCGAGGCGGCTGTAGCGCTGGCCCACCGACACCTGGTAGTCGGTCGCGCCCAGCTTGCCCTGCAG